>ERZ779895.834-NODE-834-length-39224-cov-26.481273_pt1 | contig 39224 bp, 32 predicted proteins | sample MGYA00511093_ERZ779895 | MGnify/ENA primary metagenome ERZ779895 (study PRJEB29588, sample SAMEA2142970) | human gut metagenome | biome: human gut; feature: human-associated habitat; material: faeces | place: Denmark | collected 2008/2010 ... | reverse complement strand
CGACCGGCTAGACCTCGCCGGGGCGGCGGCCTAAATCACTTGCGAAACTTGAGTTTATTATTTCAGAGCTTATGCGATTACAAGTAATGGCGTGTACTATAGTGACGAGGTCAAATTCACTTTCTCAATTTCATTCCTGAGTGATTACTTGGAGAAATATATGTATGACACTTGGGACGAGAATTCGGATGGTGTGTTAAGTTACGAAGAAAGTGATAAGGTTACTAAGATAGACATTACTTCGGACAATGTTTCTTCATTAAAGGGCGTGGAAGCGTTCAGGAATCTTGATACACTTATCTGTCGTGGAGTTTCTTGTGGACAGGATGGAGGAAGCGGAAGTCTGTCCGAGATAGATTTGAAATATTTGAATTGGAGGTATAATCCGAATATCTCCTATATTGATTTGTCCAATAATCGCCTTTCTTCATATATTGACATGATGAAATGGCTGGATAAACTGAAATATCTTAATCTGTCAGGTAACTCATTAGAGAAGTTCAGTACTTCTCTTTGTCTTGGACCGAATTTGACAGAACTGGATTTATCTAATAATTGCTTGATGGGATACTTTGACTCGAACCATAAAGCGTTGGAGTCCCTTAATCTGAATGGGTGTACTAAACTTGGATTTCTAAGGGCGAATGATTCGTCGATCAAGTCTCTTGATCTGTCTGGTTTACCAGAACTAGTGTCTCTGAATGTAAATGATTCACAAAAACTGGTAGAGTTAAAAGGTTTGGATTCATGCAGTAAGTTAGAATATCTGAACTGTGATAATTGTGCTATAGAGACACTGGATGTCAGTGGCTTGGATTCATTGATAACCCTCGAGTGTGACTCTCCGGCTCTGAAAAGATTATATCTGACCAAAAATCAGAAAGATAATCTTGCATTGCGAGTCGGAGAACACACTGAAATCATCTGTGTTGATTGACATCGGAAATATTATTAGGGAATATGGAGGAGACGTCAGCATTTTTCGGTTCCTGCGAGGAGTTGGTCGGAGACCCGCAGGTGGATATTCAGAAAGTCTATGAGTCGCGTGGAGGCTACACCTTGGTCAGCAAGATGACTTTGGAGGGCAGACTTGTGGCATTGAAGTCCTTGAAACCTGAATATATCGGGAATCCTTTCTATGAGGGGTTGCTCCGCAAGGAGTATGAGATCGGCTCGGGGCTGAACCATCCGAACATCTGCCCGGTATTGGGTTTTGTCAATATTCCCGGTTTGGGCAACTGTATAGAGATGCGATGGGTGGACGGGGAGAGATTAGGTGCCTTGATCGGTCGTAAGGGGCTTCCTGTGAGGAAGATCATTCTTGAGATTTGTGACGCCCTTGAGTACCTTCATCGCAACCAGATTATTCATCGCGACCTGAAACCGTCCAATATCTTGATAACCAATAATGGGCAGAACGTGAAACTGATAGATTTCGGCCTTTCCGACGCCGACTGGTACACTTTGTTCAAGAACCCGGCAGGAACCAGGGACTATGTGTCGCCAGAGCAACTGGCGGGGGAGGATGTGGATTGCCGGACGGACATATATTCATTAGGCAGAATAATGCAGGAGTTGGGAGTCTATCCTCGGATTGCCGCTGTTTGTGTCAATGAGGACCGCGACAAACGTTACCGTGATATTCAGGAAGTCCGCTCCGCCATATTCAGAAGAGGTCGCTCGCATCGTCTGAGGGTAGCCGCCGCCATCGCAACGTTTCTGACGCTTATCCTTTTGGCGGTTCTGCTGTTGCGGCCGCTCGCCACCCACCTCATCGAGCGCCAAACCATCAACTCCATCTTTGAAGACATTTCCACCGATATCCGTGACCTCGGCTATTGAATATGCACGTCCAAAGGGAAAAATAAAATCCGGCCTGAATCCACATTGAGACTCAGGCCGGAGCTTGTGATTAGGGAATTATCTACAAATCTTGCATCGCGTCAGTCATCTTTTTCAATATCTGACGGTATTTCTTGTCTTGAGCCATGCTTAATTTCCCTTCCATTTTATCAATCTTGTCGGAAAGTTGTTTTGCTTTTTTCAGGAATTTAAGATATTCCGTCACGACGGAAACATCTCCGTCTTGAGCCTTCTTATAGATTTCGACATACTGATCGACATAATCTTTCAGATCATCAATCGCATCCTCAAAATCATCTTCGTCAAAGTCTTCCCAGTCCTCATCATCATAAAGATCCCATTCGTCATCATCATCATCTTTGTCTTTGCCTGAATATGATGTGGTTTTTTGGACAGTCGCCCATTCGTCTTTGGACTTGCCGAATATGAACAAGAAATTTCTGGCACCGTCTTCAAGCACTCGTTCCCAACGATGATTCAATTTGTACCAGGTGTCAATCAAAACCCAACAATCATAACATCCAACGCGGCTGTATCTACTGGCAAAGCAGAATTTCCCGATGTCACTGATGTTCATTACTTGAAGTTTCTCGCCCCAAATTGGATCAACTTCATCAACAACCTCAACATTATGGTTATCCCCATGTATGAACACGTTGTCACTGTTTACATCTATCACTTCGTAGCCATCGAAATTAGTGTCATAGCTTCGAACGCATTCATAATGTCCCAGGCTTAGATCACGGCGTAGCGCTTTCCGAAAATGCCCGGTTTCGCCGTTAGCAGTGAGTATTGAGAACAATTTCGTCGAATCATCATATTCGAAAAACACCGGTGAATAGTATGAAGATGAATATACCAGACCGTTTCCATTGACTTTAAGAGTAATTGATCCCTTGATATTGTATGGGGTGATGGTTTCGTGGTTATTATCCATCTTAAATATAGTGTTAGCTGTAAGGTTTTCAGCATTTATCATCCAAACATTGGAAGGAAATGCTGACATTTTTGCCTTGTTGTCCTCCGACATTGATGCCCAGGCGTCCTTGTATTCTTGTCTGTCTGTAATTTCAATCACGTTCTGCCTATACAAGGCCAGTTTTTTCTTTTTGAAACCGGTGCGACCTTTACTGAACAGGGAGTCTGCGGTGTCTTTGATTTTCAACAGATATTTGTATCTTGTATAAGGTGACGCGTTTGTGTCGATTGAGTTTATCAGTTCAGTGAACTGCTCATTTAGCTTTTCAGCTTCTTTCACAGGGTCAGCAGAATGGCAAGACGGCAATGCCAAAAACACCAACCATACTAAAAATAAGTCTCTCAAATAATGTCTCATACAGAAAGTGTTTGTCAGTTCCAGTTTGATACAAGTTTCCCTTCCTCGTCTTTGAATGTTCCGCAAAGGATGACAATCCAATCAATGAACACCCATAGGCCGAATCCTCCAAGAGTGAAGATCATTGCAATGCCAGATCCTATTCTTCCAAGATAAAAGCGGTGGACACCGAGCAGTCCGAAGAACATACACAGAAGGAACGCTATCAAGCGACTTTTGTCACTTACTCCAGTGGTGGAATTGTGATTTTGGTTGAGAAGGGCATCGTTGACGACGCAGCCACATTTTACGCAAATAGCGGCTTTGTCGTCAATTTCAGCCCCACAGTTTTTGCAAAACATAATCAAATTCGATTATAGATCCAAAATGTCGAGGATGTCATCCATAAAGTAGAATAGTCCGCCGCCACCAAGTATCACGCCCCAGATAAGTGTGATTATGAGCATAATTGAACTCGCTACAATTCCTATTATGCCAAGAACCTGGCCAGCGGTAAGAAGACCTGTGCTTCCGTACGCCTGTGGATTGCTTCTGACAGCGTTCTTGCCACTGCCGCATAGGGCAACTCCTACAATGGAAAGAACAAAACCGACAACTGGAACCCAGTCTAAAAGGAACCCGAGAAGACCGCAAATGAATCCGCCGATGCTTTTAGGCGCTCTTTGTAGTTCTGTAACGGTGGGTGTAACTTTGGGTTCAGATGATGTGGCGACTCCACATTTTGGGCAAACAACAGCGTTGTCGGGGATCTCTGCCCCACAATTCTTACAAAACATAATTTTTGAGTTAATATTGTTATAGGTTTTTCTGTTATGTCTTTTCTTGTATTATATGAAGATCAGACCGTTGTTGATGTAGATCTGAGCCTGAGCGAGTGCAGTCTGGGAAGGTACGGCCACACGAGGAATCTGGATGTTCGGATTCTTCTTCCTGAGAATATTCTCGAATGTGGTAAGGTAGCTGTTCGGATCGTACAGCAGGTAGCAGATTGCTCTGAACAGTTCCTGGATGTCACGGACAACCGGATGCGTGCTCGCTCCTTTATCCATAATGTAGTTGCAGTGAGTCGGTATCAGCACTATATTCCACAGACTGGTAAAGTAGAATGGATCAGCAGTGTAAGGCCAGATGTGTGAGATCGTATAGTTGATCAATGTGTTGCTGGCACCTTGACTTACTATATGTCCGGTGTATTGAGAGATCGCGGCGCGGGCAAAATAATTGTTGTCGCGGTCAATCACTATAGGAATATCCTTGTAGTCCACCACATAACCGGCAGATGGCCATACAACGGAGGAGGGAGCCGCTCCAGAATGGATCTCTGTGTAGATGTTGTTTGCCATACTGATAGCGTAGCCTGTCTTGCAATCAGTAATTCCTGTTCCAGGCTTGTAGATCACGTTCGTCTTGTCGCTTGAGTAACGCACTGGCAATTTTGAATTGCCCGCAACAAGATAATCGTGTGGTTCTGTCTGATGGGTCTTTAATAGGCTCTCCAGCTCTTCCATCTGCTTCTTCACCTTGTCTGGACAGATAAAGATAGAGTTCTCAACCATATGCTTTTCTAACGACATTCCGTTCGAATTCAACGCCTCGATCAGAATTTCAAGTGCATCGTGATGCACAATGCCTTTTTTGCAATCAATCATATTCTTTATGTTTTACGTTCTGTGTACCGTTAATAATAATGGATGGATGAGATCTTTCCGTCCCTCGCCCAGATGTAACCAACACTTACAAGTGAAAAGTTGCTGTTAAGCTTATAAAGGTCATAGCAACGGCTATAATCAGAGTTCTCTATTGATTTGTTGACAATGCTGAACTTCTTGAACACATAGTTGTTGGCTCCTATGATAAAGAGTTGCTCGCTCATTCCTACGACAACCTCGCCGTTGTATAATGCATCCGCACTCAGCTTGCCGTATTTCTTGTAGATCATCTCTTTCTGTGCTATCGCATCGGCAGCGGCTTTCTTTTCTTTATCAATCTGTGCCTGTTTTGCGCTTATTACTGACATCTTATCAAAATCATCCAGTTTCTCTCCATTGCGGAATACGTCTATGATTTTACCATCTTTATCCATCAATTCGCCATCGTAAGGAAGCACTTTTGCGATATTGCCTATAACCAGAGGTGAGAAGAGCAAGGGATGACCGTGATTTTCGAAACTTGTATTTTTTAGCCACGGATATTCCTTGTAATAATAATTTTGTCTTAAGGTCTTGATAGCAATTTCACCAAGAGCAAGGACATTCGGGTCGTGATATTCATCGTGTTTTAATATACAATGATTATATAATGATGAAGATCTGTCTTCCATTTTAAGGTAATCAACATCCTCGGGAAGAAAAATCAGAGCTCCTTTAAATATTTGGCCATTGTTATAAATTATCGCTCCATTCTTATTTCCATTGTAAGTCACTTTATAATTTCCGAAATCCTTCTTAAAATTACTGATATATGCAGCGTCATAGCTGTGTATATCTGTTTCGAGATAATCTCCGTTATTAAACTTCTGTTCAAAGGTATAGTCAGAATTAGAATAACGAATTTTTATCGTTGATCCGTCATCTGCTTTTACTGTGACATCTGGATTATGAACCAAGAGTATTGTGCTGTTATAAACAGAATCGGCGACATCCTTAGCCATTATCTCTTTAAACCATTTGTCCACAGTATATGTTTCATCATACCAACGTATTTCACCATTATGATAATCACCATTATAATAATTATATTCGTAATGGCTTATGTTAATGGACTTATAATCGCGGTTCAAGATATCTTTGAATATCTTAGACGTGAAGTCAACGATGTTCCCATCATTGTAGCAGAGTTTGGTTTCACCCCTGAGATCCAAATAGAGAATTGCATTGTGGAACGTTTTTTTTGCATTGAGTAATCGTCCATATTCATCGAACTTGTAAAAGTCCGTAGCCTTCTCTTTATCATAGTCAAAGGCCTGGGCCGATGCCAGTTGGGCGATGGACAACAGGATGGCGATGACGGCCACCTTGACCGCCAGAATCCGCCTGATTTCAAATTGTTGCTTCATAAAATCTTATGTTGTGAATAATATTGTTATCGTCATAAATGGTATGTGCGGCAAAATTATAGTTTTGTGAGGCCGATTTCAAGTCCATTCAGGTTCATTTTTGTTCGAGCCTTAAAAAAAGTTGCAGTCACCAAACTCGTCAAAGTGACCGGGTTGCCATAACAAGTCCTGCATTTAGTGTCCGGCAAGTTCCTTCCCTGTGTTCTAATATCCGGGAACATTCGATTGTTCCGTGCGTGTCCGTACATCAGAGACCTGTTTCCTGTACCGAATGTTATCTGCGGGACCTTTAGTACACGGGAAACACGTTTGCTGTACAAACGGCAGTTTGTACGTAAAAAACATAATGCTAATTGCGTATTTTGCGCCAATGTGCTATCTTTGTCAAGATTGAATAAGATACTATGCTAAAGAATCCATTCATTACTTATGGTTATGAAGGTCCGGAATATTTCTGTGACCGTGTACAAGAGACCGAATCTTTGACGGGACTGCTTCAGAACGGGAATAATGTGGTGTTGATGTCACCACGCAGGATGGGAAAGACCGGACTCCTGATGCACAGCTTCGGTCAGGCGGAGGTTGCGGAAGAGTACAACACTTTTCTGATTGACATCTATGCGACAAGCAATCTGCAGGATCTTGTGTTCTCTATGGGCAAGGCGATACTGTCGCAGTTGATGCCTCGTGGCCAGAAAGCGTTGTCCCGGTTTGTGAAGACGGTGTCGTCTTTGCGTCCTGTGATGTCTGTGGACATTATGGGAAATCCAAATTGGAGCATAGAACCATCACGCTCTGAGGAACCGTCATATTCCTTGGATCAAATATTCAAGTACCTCAGTGAATCTGACAGGCCGAATATTGTCGCCATAGATGAGTTCCAACAGATCGTGTTTTATCCGGAAAAGAATGTCGAGGCGGTGTTGCGTACACTTATTCAGAGGTGTAAAAACACTGTATGGGTGTTTTCGGGATCATCAAGGCGCCTTCTTTCGGAAATGTTCATATCGCCTGCAAGGCCATTCTATGCTTCGACGACGGCAATGAGCCTGGAGAGCCTTCCTTGTGATGCATACGCCGATTTCTCACAGTCGTTGTTTGGTCGATATGGCAAGAGTGTCGAGCGTGAAGTTCCAGAATATGTTTACAAAAAGTTTGAAGGCGTGACTTGGTTTATGCAGCGGGTAATGAATAGGTTGTTTTCTGACACGCCGGAAGGCGCGGACTGCACACTGAACATGATTGATGTCGCTGTTAAAAGCATAATCGATGAGAACAGCAGCGTATACAGTGATCTTCTTTATCAGTTGACCGGAAGGCAAAAGGAACTCCTTATGGCAATCAACCGAGAGAAGAAGGCCACTGCGATAACCAGTGGTAAGTTTGTGAAGAAATATGCGCTTCAGAGTCCTTCGACCGTTCAGACTGCCATCAAGTCACTGGTTGACCGGCAGATCGTGACCAAAGACAAGGGCGTGTACGAAGTGTATGACAAGTTTTTCTCAATGTGGCTTGAGACACACATAGGATGATGTGCTAGTTCCTGCCTTGGATCTCGCCGCCGATCTCGATCAGACTTTGGCCTGGTGTGTCGGATTAATGGGATGATGGTTGAGGTGAGTCTAAGTTGAGATTATACTGTAAGAGCCATTTCCAAGCAGGCATCATTTCAATGACACCGAACTCATCCTCGACAGTGCCGGACTCGTCGTTTGTGAGTATCAGACGTTGCTTGCAAGAATGTACCTTGGGGAATTTTTTTAGAGCGTTCACCTCACGTTCAAACGTCTCATTGGATTGTGATATGCTATACGATACTTGTATGGCCAATTCGTCCTCAGGTATATAGAAATCGACTTCAATTCTTTCGTTATAGAAGAAAACCCGCTCATTGTCTGGATCGTGTCCATATTTTCGGAAAAGGGCAAGTGCGACGACGTTTTCAAGCAACGATTCCTCTCCGTTAAGGAGAAACAGGTTAAGCACACCGTTGTCGATGAAATAGTACTTGCACGAGGATTCTCTTTCCGCGAATGATGCGGAGATATTTCTTAGGCGCAGCAGCAGCCAAGCGGATTCGCAGTACTCAATGTATTTACTGACAGTGGGCATTGTTATCTTTCCGCTGACCGAGGATAGTATATGGGACAATCTATTGTAAGATACTGGTTGGCATACACTTTCGGCCAACTTCTTCAGCAGCAGGTGCAAGAGATTCGGGTTTGCTATCTTGTTGCGACTGGCGATATCGCCCAAATATATCTTCTGGAATGTGCTGCTCAGATAGTTGCGCTTGACGGATAGTCCGACAGATTCCGGAAGGCCTCCCCATAATCGATACTCATCCCATTCGCGGAGCACGGCCGCACGGGATTCAGTTGCCAGTAATGATATTGTGTCATATGGAATATTCCTGACTTCAAGATACTCCAGAAAGTTATACGGATAGACCTCTGTTGTAAGATAACGTCCCCCCAAAGTCGTCATAACCTCTGATGACAGCATCTTTGCATTGCTGCCTGTAATCCATACGGAGTATTTCGCGTCCGCCAGTCTGCGGGCGAATTTTTCCCATCCATCAATATTCTGTGCTTCATCAAGAAATAGCATTGGACGTTTACCATACATTTCTGCGTGTACCTCCAATATTCTTTCGAAATCAGCTGTCTCAAATTGGGCTAAGCGGTCATCTTCAAAACTGATATATAGCATTTCATCCCATCCGTGTCCGGCGGCAAGCATCTGCTGTATCTTTTGGTAGAGCATAAATGACTTGCCGGCACGTCGGACACCGATAAAAGCGCGGCGAGGAAAGTCATCAGACGGCAATGCTCGTGGCATCACCTTATAGTTTTCAATATCTTTCTGATTTGAAGCCAAAACCTGCTTGAGTGTCTCTTTGCTGATCATCTATGCTTTTTCAAATTATCATTTTGAATTTACTACGCAAAGTTATAAATATTATTTTGAATTTCGCTATGTTCACTTCCGTTTTTTGGCTTGATCTGATGGAACAGTGGTTTGCGCACCTTTACAGAGTCGAGTGGAATATGCACAGAAAACAAAAAAGCCCACATCGCTGCGGACTTTTTTCGGTTAGTTAGTAGTGTATTACCTTATTTTGAAAGAAGGTCATAGTCGTTAGAGTGTGATGTATCTCACATTTCCGATGACAAAAGTAGTCAAAAAAAACGTTTAAGCAAGCCTTTTTCCGGAAAACTTTTAAACGTTTTACGTTGATAACTATCTTCTCCATTGACTATCAATGTTTTCCAATGGTTGTTCGTCAAGCGATTATTTTCAGGACCTTCTCTTATTTTACGATCGCCTGATCGTGCTTTCCGCCGGTGTCGCCGAGCAGTTCCGGCCGGAGAAGCCTTGTCCGCTCAAGAGCCTGCTCGTCCTGCCATTCGCGGATGAGTTTCGGATTTCCGCTCAACAGGACCTCAGGAACCTTCCAGCCTTTGTAGTCGACCGGGCGGGTATAGACAGGAGGGGAGAGGAGGCCGTCCTGGAAACTGTCGCTGAGGGCAGAGGTCTCGTCGGACAACGCTCCCGGAATCAATCTCACGATGGAGTCCGCCAGCAGGGCCGCCGGGATCTCGCCGCCGCTGACCACATAGTCGCCCACGGAGATCTCGCGGGTCACCAGATGTTCCCTGATCCGGTGGTCTATTCCTTTATAATGGCCGCAGAGGAGGATGAGATTCTCCTTCAGGGAGAGCTCATTGGATATTCCTTGGTTCAGACGCTCGCCGTCGGGGGACATGTAGATGACTTCGTCATATTCCCGCTCCGCCTTCAGCTCGTCGATCATTTTCTCCACCGGCTCGATCATCATCACCATCCCCGCGTCGCCGCCGTAGCAGTAGTCATCCACCGTGGCGCGCGGGCCGAGGCCATATTTCCGGATGTTGTGGACGTGTATTTCGACCAGACCTTTCTTGATCGCCCGCCCCACGATCGAGTGGCTCAGCGGACTGTCCAGAAGTTCCGGAACGACTGTAAGAATGTCAATTCGCATAGAATATTGTTTTTCCTTTTTGCAAAAATAGGGTTTTTAATTGTTTTTTTAGGTATATTTGCGGATATGTTGAAACTCTTATAATTAAACTGCTTTATGAGTGAAGGTAATATTCCTGAGGTTAATGTGACCCCAGATGTAGAGGAAGCTCCAAAGGCTCTCAATGAGAATGTAGAAGATCTTAAGGCGCAGGAGGTTGCCGAGGAGGTCGCTGACAAGGCTGAAGAGGCCCCACAGGTTGTGGAGAATGCGAATGAAGGAGGCGAGGAAGCCGTTCAGGCCGAGGAAGGCGGAGAGATTCCGGCTGATCTCGGAAGCCTTTCGTTGGCTGAGTTGTCGGACATGTTCGACAAGCTTTCCCAGGCCGACGACAGGATGAAGAGGTACAAGGAGGCTGAGGCCATCAAGTCCGCTTTCTACAAGAAACTCTCAAAAGAGAAGGCCGAGGCCGGCTTTGGAGCGAAGGTTGATGAGCCTTCGTCAAGGGAGGATGTGATCGATGAGGTCGCCCCTGCGGCTCAGACCGAGGAAGTGAAGGACAATCCGTTCGAGGCCATGGAGACCGCCTTCAAGGGTGTCTATGCCAACTATAAGAAAGAGCGTGCTGAATATAATCGCCAGCAGGATGCCCAGAGGGAGGAGAACTTCGCCCGGAAGCAGGCTGTCATCGAGGATCTTAAGAACCTCGTCGAGAAGCAGGAGGATGTGAACTCCACATTCCCGGCTTTCCGTGAGCTCCAGAATCGCTGGAGGGAGATCGGTCCGGTTCCGGCCACAAAGTTCCGTGACCTGAACGACACCTACCAGTTCTACGTGGAGAAATTCTACGACATGGTGAAGATCAACCGCGACCTGAGGGATCTCGATTTCAAGAAGAACCTTGAGGCCAAGGAGGAGTTCTGCCAGGCCGCCGAGAGACTTTCCGAGAACGAGAATGTCGTCGAGGCTTTCCGTGAGCTCCAGAAGCTCCACGAGCAGTGGAAGGAGTTCGGCCCTGTGGCAAAGGAATATCGTGATTCCATCTGGGATCGCTTCAAGGCCGCCACAGCCGTCATAAACAAGAAATATCAGGCCTACTTCGAGGGCCAGAAGGAGAAGCAGCAGGAGAACCTTGCCGAGAAGACCAAGCTCTGCGAGCAGGTCGAGGCCATCGCCGAGAAGGAAGTCAAGTCATCAAACGAGTGGAACGCCCTCTCAACCGAGATCGAGGATATTCAGAAGAAGTGGAGGACCATCGGATTCGCCACCAGAAAGGAGAACCAGAAGATCTACGACCGCTTCCGCGCCGCCTGCGACAAGTTCTTCTCCCGCAAGAGGGAATATTACACCCAGTTCAAGGACTCGATGAACGAGAATATGGAGAAGAAGCTCTCCCTGATCGAGCAGGCCGAGGCCTTGAAGGACAGCAAGGAGTGGAAGAAGACCACAGAGGCTCTGATCGCCCTGCAGAAGCAGTGGAAGGAGATCGGCGCCGTGCCTCGCAAGAAGTCTGAGCAGCTTTGGAAGCGTTTCCGCGCCGCCTGCGATGAGTTCTTCAACGAGCGCGACAAGAACGCCAAGCCGGAGAATGACTTCCACGGCAACCTCAAGGCCAAGAAGGCTCTCATCGAAGAGATCAATGAATATGTCCTCTCAGGTGACGCAGCGGCTGACCGCGATGCCGCCCGCGCCTTCGCTGACAAGTGGCAGGGAATCGGATTCGTTCCGTTCAAGGAGAAGGAAAGCATTCAGGCCGCTTACACAGAGGCTATGCAGGCCAAGTTCCCGGATTTCTCACTCAGGGCTCCGAGACAGGGTGCCGGCAACAGTGGCAGGAACGGTGGATTCTCCAGAAAGCCGCTCAGCGAGAAGGATCGTCTTGTGCAGCAGTACAACAAGCTCCAGCAGGACATTGACACCTACGAGAACAACATAGGTTTCTTCTCGTCATCCAAGAACTCCGCACCTCTGATCCAGAAGATGCAGGAGAGGATCGACGCGGCGAAGCTGGAACTGAAGGATCTTGAGGCAAAGATCCGCAAGGCAGAGGAGAGCGAAGAAGAGAAGTAATCAAGAATGGATAAGAACACAATCACAGGTATTGTCCTGATAGGCTTGCTCCTGTTCGGCTTTACCTTCTATCAGAACAAACAGTATCAGAAACAGGCCGCCTATCAGGCACAGTTGGACTCGATAGCGTTGGTCAAACAGATTCAGGCCGACTCGATCGCCGCCGTTGAGGCGGCCCAGAGAATGTCCTCCGACACGGCTTCGGTCGCTCAGGTGGCCGCCGCTCCGGTGAGCATCTATAAGGATTCTCTCCTTGAGGTCGCTCATTCAGCGGAGGCTCAGATCGTTACCTTGGCCAACGACAAGTTCGAGGTGGCTTTCACCACGAAAGGTGCGCAGCCATATTCAGTGAAAATCAATGAATATAGCAGCTACGGTGGTGGTGAGCTTTTCATCTTCAAGCCGGAGATGAGCCGCTATGACATTCAGGTCTATGCCGGAGAGACGATCAATACCGCGGACTTCAACTTTGTGGTCGCCGAGAAGACTGACACTTCGCTTGCGATGCGTCTGCCTTTCGCTGGTGGCGGCTACATCGAGCAGAGATATTCGATTGCCGAAGGATCATATTCAGTGAAGAATTATCTCTCGTTCGTGGGAATGGAGAATGTCATTCCTAAGAATGTGTTCTCGTTCGATGTGGATTATTTCGTGACCATGCCGAGGATGGAGAAGGGCTACAAGAGTGAGGTCCAGTACTCCAAACTTGACTACTATTTCAACGGTGAGAAGAAACCGGAGGCCATCGCCAAGGGCCGCAGCGCGCAGAAACGTGTCGATGCCAGGGTGTCTTGGTTCGCATTCCAGCAGCAGTTCTTCTCCGCCATCATGAGGTCTCCCCAGGAGTTCGCGTCGGCTGATTTCGCGCTGAACTATTTCCCTGAGGACGACGAGAGTCACAACCTGATGACTGGCGAGGCGCGTCTGAGGATGGATTTCCAGCCGGGACAGCACGAGACGGTGGTTCCGTTCGAGTTCTACTTCGGTCCTAACCACTTCAAGACCCTCAAGTCCTTCGACCAGAAGTACGAGAAGATCATCCCGCTGGGAGGTTGGCTCGTTGGTTGGTTCACGAGATTCGTGATCATTCCTCTGTTCGACTTCCTGCACAGGTTCATCTCCAACTTCGGAATCATCATCCTGTTGATGACCATATTCATCAAGATTGTCGTGCTTCCGTTCGCCTACAAGTCGTACTCCTCATCCGCCAAGATGCAGGCCATCAAGCCTGAGATCGACAAGCTGAGCCAGAAGTACCCTAAGCAGGAGGACGCTCTCAAGAAGCAGCAGGCTCAGATGGATCTATACAAGAGGGCCGGTATCAGCCCGATGGGCGGCTGTCTGCCGATGCTCCTCCAGTTCCCGATCCTGTGGGCGATGTTCCGCTTCTTCCCGGCTTCCATCGAGCTGCGTCAGCAGTCTTTCCTGTGGGCCGATGACTTGAGCGCTTACGATTCCATCATCGATTTCGGTACGAGGATTCCGCTGATCGGCGATCACCTGTCATTGTTCGCCCTGCTGATGGCCGTGTCAATGTTTTTCTATTCGAAGATCACGACCGCATCCCAGCCAGGAGCCGATGATCCTCAGATGGCTTCGATGCGCTTTATGAGCGTGTGGATGATGCCGATAATGATGTTCTTCATCTGTAACAGCCTCTCCGCCGGTTTGAGCTACTACTACCTGCTCTCCAACCTCATCACGATGCTTGAGACCTGGGTGATCAGAAAGTGGTTCGTGAATCCGGACGAGATTCTTGCCAAACTGAAGGCCACCGAGGGCAAGAAGATGCCTAAGAGCAAGTGGCAACAGCGTCTTGAGGAGGCCCAGAGGATGCAGGCTCAGATGCAGAGGGAGCAGCAGAAAGGCCGCCGCTAAGCCAGGCTAAATGAATATTTTGAATTTGTTTAGGTTTTGTTGTCTGAATTTTAGGAGTATTCTCTTTTATTTGACACTTTTAACAGGATTCCTGATTTAGGAGGGAGGGACGTAAACAATATTCAAATAATAAAGACTTTTTTGATTCCAGTAAATCCTTTACGGAATGATAGAAGAGAATCTTAACAATATCAAAAAGGAACTGCCATCGGGGGTTAAACTGGTGGCAGTTTCCAAATTCCATCCGTTCCCGGACATTCTGACCGCCTATCAGGCCGGCCAGCGCTGTTTCGGAGAGAACCGTCCTCAGGAGTTCGCCGCCAAAGCCCTGCAGCTCCCGCAGGACATCGAGTGGCATTTCATCGGCCATCTTCAGACCAACAAACTGAAGTTGGTTCTTCCGTATGCCTCTTTGGTCGAGTCCGTGGACTCCCGCCACCTGCTGGACCTGATCGACAACTGGGCCTCGGTCAATTCCCGGACCGTCAACGTCCTATTGGAACTCCACCTCGGCGCCGAACTAACCAAAGGCGGCCTCACCGAGCAGGAGATCGAGTCCATCCTTGATGAATATGCCGGCGGCCGTTCCTACCAGCACGTCCGCATCCACGGCCTGATGGGCATGGCCACCCACACCGATGACGACACTGTCGTAGAGTCAGATTTCGCCCGCATCCAGTCCTTCAAGCAACGTCTGGACACCCGTTATCCCCAGCTGACCGACTTCACCGAGCTCTCCATCGGAATGTCCCACGACTGGCCCCTTGCCATCCGCCACGGCGCCACCATCGTCCGCATCGGCACCTCCATCTTCGGCCCGCGGCAGTATTGATCCCTCAGCCCTTTCCTCCCTTTCCTCCCTTTCCTCCTTCTCCTTTTCCTCCCTTTCCTCCTTCTCCTTTTCCTCCCTTTCCTCCTTCTCCCTTTCCACCTTTTCTTCCTTCGCCTTTTCCTCCGCACGCCGGTCTCATCTGCGTTGGCTTCGGTGTGGCTTCATCTTGTGTATAAATCCTTCTTTCCGTACATTTCGTACACCAGTACACATTGTGGTGTACCAACCGTGCCCCTCGCCCCGTTCCGTACCGCAGAAGCCCCTCCCGTGTACCAACCGTGTCCTCCATCCCGTTCCGTACCGCAGAAGCCCCTCCCGTGTACCAACCGTGCCCTCCATCCCTTTCCGTACCGCAGAAGCCCCTCCCGTGTACCAACCGTGCCCCTCACCCCCTTTCCGTACCTCGGAATCCCTTCCCGTGTACCAACCGTGTCCTCCATCCCTTTCCGTACCGCAGAAGCCCCTCCCGTGTACCAACCGTGCCCCTTACCTCGTTTTGTGCCGCGAATCAACCTTTTTTGAACCGAACTCTGCTCACTATATTTAGGCGGATGACAGTCATCTGTTTTTGTCTGCACTTAATGGAAATAATGAGTCCACTTCGTACTGTATCAAACCAAGCGTGCGGCGGATCTGCCCGTTGGATGAACGGTAGTCGTAGTGGAGTTTTCGTGCCAGATCCAACTTCTGAGCCTTGCTTAAATCTTTCAAGGCATTTAGCCCGTAGCCGGACTTTACAATCTTGGTTACCTGTGTAAATAGTTCAGTGTCTGTAAGAAACTCTCCATCGTCAATCTCGGCGGCCAATTCGCTGTAGGCCTCTACGTTCTTGCTGACCATAGAAAAATAATGATGCGCGTCCCTGAATATCGCCATTCCGAATATGATCGCACAATAGGATTTAGGGGCAATATATCCATCAATCATTCTCCAGTCTCCTGGAAGTTCAGGTGCACGACCTCTGAACATCTTTCGTCTTGCTCCGGTGTAGAGGTCCGAATATGTCTTTTCCAGTGGAAATTGTGTGAAATAATAACATCCTGTTCCCCACGGATAACTGAACGGAGTGTAATTGGGGTCCGCCACGTAGCCGTTTCTGTTTGTGTAGATGATGTTGTTTCTAAGAGAGTGAAGATCTTTGATAGGCTTTATCGTCAACTTGGCATACTTGATTCCAGGTACCGATCTGGAAATCCGTCTCCGGATAAACTCAAAGAATGCTTGGATGACTGACTCGCTACCGGAAATCACGAAATGAAAATGATTGTTCATCACTTCAAAAGCGATAATCCTTAATTCCGGGAACTTGTCCGCAGCCTGAGCTATTACGTTCATCGCAAATCTTAAGTCATCAGAGCCTGTAAAGAGAATCGGGGTCTCTTTCCCTGATGTGTAAGCGTGCCAATAAGGCCCGGCACTAAAGAATGTTGCCTCGCAACTTCTTTCCTTTTCATTGTAATTCTTCATAGTTGTCGAATATCTCAGTTAATATTGTAATCGTTAATCTTATAAAATTAAGCCCTTGTACCGGTATTCTCTTTTCGTTTATTCTGCACACTATAGCCCATTTCCCTATACCAAGGGTGTTTTGTGGAGCATTCCGTACATCAGAGGCCCCTCTCCTGTACCACACACGTTCCGGAGAGTAGTTCGTACCCCAGAGGCCCCTCTCCTGTACCACACATGTTCCGGAGTGTAGTTCGTACCCCAGAGGCCCCTCTCCTGTACCGCACACGTTCCGGAGTGCGGTTCGTACCCCAGAGGCCCCTCTCCTGTACCACACATGTTCCGGAGAGTAGTTCGTACCCCAGAGGCCCCTCTCCTGTACCACACATTTTCCGGAGAGTAGTTCGTACCCCAGAGGCCCATCTCCTGTACCGAACATGTTCCGGAGAGTAGTTCGTACCCCAGAGGCCCCTCTCCTGTACCGAACACGTTTCGAGTGCGGTTCGTACCCCAGAGACCCTTCTCCTGTACCGAACATGTTCCGGAGAGTAGTTCGTACCCCAGAGACCCTTCTCCTGTACCGAACACGTTCCGGAGAGTAGTTCGTACCCCAGAAGCCTTTCTCCTGTACCAAATTGAGATGGAAGTGGTTTTCATACCTCAGAAAGCTTGATATTGTGCCTGGTGAGTCACGATAAATGCGCTATGTGGTTATTGGTTTACGGCAAATACAGCTGTCATAATGTCAATACGGGGTAACGAGAAACAAAAAAGCGAGTCAGGTGCGATATAACCTAACTCGCTTTGCGGATTCTGTGCTCCGCGGCATTCAGTATTGTCTTTATGAATATTCAGTAACGTGTAATGGCTGATTGCCATAGAATACGGTAATACTCAATTGGCATCAGACATCGCGTCTTTTATATTCATAAAGAATATTCATTCCCTACAGCGTGCCGTTCTCGGCCTTCTCGATCATCGTCTTGTTGGCGGTGATGTAGATCTCGACACGGCGGTTCTGGGCGCGGCCTTCCTTGGTGGAGTTGTCGGCCACCGGCATGGAGTAGGACTTGCCTTCGGTGGTCATACGTGAGGAGGCTATGCCGCAGTTCTTCAGGTAGTTGGCCACGGACTGGGCCCTCTCGTTGGACAGGCGCTCGTTGACGGCGTCGGGACCGGTGTTGTCGGTGTGGCCGTAGATGGTGATGTCTGTGTCCTGCATATCGCTCATCTTTGTGGCGAACTGTGAGAGTTCGTTCTTTGAGGTCTGTGACAGGGTCGATCCGTTGGTTGGGAAGAGGATGCCGCTGTTGAAGGTGACCTTGATGGCCTGGAGACCGTTCTGATCCTGTACGGTCTCTACCTGGGCGTTCTCAAGAGCCTCAAGCTCGGCTGCCTTCTTGTCCATCTTCTTGCCGATGACAGCTCCGGTTCCAGCGCCTACGGCTGTTCCGATGGCCGCTCCGATGGCCGCGCCCTTGCCGTCACCGATGGCGGCTCCGATTCCGGCTCCGATGATGGCTCCGGCTCCGGAACCGAGAAGTGTACCTTGTCCAGTCTTGGACATTGTGCCGCAGCTTGAGAAGATCATGGCGCCGCAGAGAAGGGTCAAAACAACTTTCTTCATAATGTTTGATTTTTTAATGTACGGCTTCCAAAAGAATGCCGTCTTTGTGTTGTCAAAAAATAAGGTGCCCCCCCCCAAAAAAAAGCTGCTAAAATATAAAAAAAATAGGAGCGAAGCGACCGAACGGGATTCGGGGAAACCTTTCCACGTGCCCCACCGGGGCTGTCACGAAGTGACTAGGGGGTAGGATTATTATAAATAAGGGTGACTAAAAAGAGACTTTAGCCACCCTTGTTCTTATTCGCAAAAAAGTGAATTAATTATTTCGCGATAACACGTGCCATTTCGAGCACCTTGTTGGAATAACCCCACTCGTTGTCGTACCAAGCGCAAACCTTGACGAAGGTAGGATCGAGCTGGATACCAGCCTTCACGTCGAAGATTGAAGTGCGTGAGTCGTTGCGGAAATCGGTGGATACCAGTGGCTCGTCAGTGTAACCAAGAACACCCTTGAGCTCGCCCTCGGAAGCCTCCTTCATGGCGGCGCAGATCTCATCGTAGGTGGCTGGAGTGTTGAGCTCGCAGGTAAGGTCTACGAAGGAAACGTCAGAAGTAGGAACACGGAGAGACATACCGGTAAGCTTGCCGTTGAGTTCAGGAAGAACCTTACCTACAGCCTTGGCGGCACCTGTTGATGAAGGGATGATGTTCTCGAGGATTCCACGACCACCTCTCCAGTCCTTCTTTGAAGGTCCGTCAACGGTCTTCTGGGTAGCGGTGGCAGCGTGAACGGTTGTCATAAGGCCTCTCTTCACACCGAACTTGTCGTTGAGCACCTTGGTGATAGGAGCAAGGCAGTTGGTGGTGCAGGATGCGTTGGAGATGATGTCCTGTCCAGCGTAGGTCTTGTGGTTTACACCATAGACGAACATAGGGGTGCTGTCCTTTGAAGGAGCTGACATGATGACTTTCTTAGCGCCGGCCTGGATGTGCTTGCGGGCTGTCTCGTCAGTAAGGAAGAAGCCTGTTGACTCAACAACTACGTCTGCCTCAACCTCGTTCCACTTGAGGTTTGCAGGATCCATCTCAGCGGTGACACGGATCTTCTTGCCGTTTACTACAAGGTGTCCGTCCTCAACCTTTACGTCGCCCTTGAATGCTCCGTGAACTGAGTCGTACTTGAGCATGTAAGCAAGATACTCTGGATCGAGAAGGTCGTTGATACCTACAACCTCGATGTCGTTTGAGAAGTTCTCAACCGCTGCACGGAAAACCATACGGCCGATACGGCCAAATCCGTTAATACCAAGTTTTACCATTTTAATTAGATATTAAATAAGTTGTTAATACTTTTCTTTACTAAACTAACCGCAGCCTTTCACTGCAAAAGCGATGCAAAATTATTAAAAAATTGCGGAAATTAATATATTTGTGGGCTAAAATATTAATAGAATGTCTGATGAACTGAATATACTGCTGACAAACGACGATGGTTATCAGGCTGGTGGCATACATTCGCTGGCTGACATGATGCGTCAATTTGGCAGAATCACGGCAGTCGCGCCGAAATTCCACCAGTCCGGGATGTCAATGGCGGTCTCGATGGGTGGCAGGGCGATCGCCTACAAGGAACTCCCGACGGAGGATGGAGTGCGTTGGTCCTACCTCGATGCCACTCCGGCAAGCTGCGTGAAGTATGGCCTGGACGAGATCTTCTGGCCTCAGAAGCCGGATGTCGTGGTCTGCGGAATCAACCACGGCTCCAACGCTGCCACCGCGGCGAACTATTCCGGAACCCTCGGCGCGGCGGAGGAGGCCGCCCTGAACGGAATATTAGGCATCGGAGTCTCGCTCGACACTATGAGCCTGGACGCGGACTTCTCCGTTGTCAATGAATATTTCCCCGGCATATTCAGAAAACTTTGGGCGTGTCATAACCCGAAGTCAGGAATATATTATAATGTCAATTTTCCGAATATTCCGGCATCGGCTGTCAAAGGCATCCGTGTGGGACATCAGGGGCTGGGGCATTGGGAGAAGGAGTTCAAGCCTTGGGACGCTGAGCTTTTCGCCAAAAGAGGAGTCCGTCCGGAGGATCTGGGGCACACGTCATTCCCGAAGGCCGAGGAGGGGGAGACCCTTTACATGATGGTCGGGGAATTTAAGGACGATTCGCCGGTGGATGACATTCTGGCCGATCATCACATCCTCGCCGACGGGTACATCTCCATAGTCGCCCACAACATCAACAGTTCGGACCACGAGGAGATCGCCAGGTTGAACGGACTTGGGTTCAATGAAGATTTTTAAAGAATATGCGCTACTATATCATAGCCGGAGAGGCGTCCGGGGATCTGCACGGATCCAATCTTATGCGGGGGCTTTACGCTGAGGACCCCGAGGCTGACATCCGCTTCTGGGGCGGAGGGCTTATGGATGCCGTCTATAAGGAGCATCAGCAGGGAACCGGCCTCGTGAAGGACTACAAGGATGGGGCTGTCATCGGCTTCACCCAGATTCTGCTCCACGTCAGAGCCTTCGCCAAAAGGTTCACGGACTGCACCACGGACATCCTCCGCTGGAAGCCGGACGTGGTGATTCTCATTGACTATCCCGGATTCAACTTCCGTGTCGCCGAGTTCGCCCACAAGGCCGGATTCAAGGTCTTCTACTACATCGCCCCTAAGGTCTGGGCCTCAAGGGAGAGTCGTGTGAAGAAGCTCAAGGCGTTCGTGGACAAGCTGTTCATCGTGTTCCCGTTCGAGATCCCGTACTTCACTGAGAAAGGCGTTGACTTTATATATAAAGGTAATCCGCTGATCGATGCGATCGACAATTCTGAGGCCTTCAAGGAGACCCGTGAGGAGTTCCTGGCGAAGACGGGGCTGCCTGACAGGCCGATGATCGCCCTCCTGGCCGGATCCAGAAACGGCGAGATCAGCTCGATGATGCCGACCTTTATGGAATTTGCCGACAGGCTGCATTCCATCCCTGAATATTCAGAATACCGCTTCGTCGTGGCGGCTGCTCCGGCCCGCTCGGAGAGCGACTACACCAAGTACATAAGGGGGCGTGAATATGTCAGCGTGGTCTTCGGCCAGAGTTATGCCGTGATGCGTCACGCCAAGGCCGCGGTGGTCAATTCCGGCACGGCTTCGCTGGAATGCGCGCTGATCGGGACTCCGCAGGTGGTCGCCTATAAGGGTTCGGATCTTAACTTCCAGATAGCCAAGTCGATAATAAAGATCCAATATATCAGTCTCGGCAATCTGATCCTTGACAGGATCTGTTTCCGTGAGCTCCTGCAGTACTATTTCACGCCCGGCAACGTGCTGAACGAGGTCCGGAGGATGATCGAGGACGAGGAGTATCGTTCCACGATGCTGTCCGGCTATCAGGAGATCCGTGACGCTCTCGGTGGAGAGGGCGCTTCGGCTGCTGTGGCAAGAGCGATGATTGAAGAATTAAGAAAGTGACCAAAGAACAGGATATTAATACATTGAATATGAAAAGAATAGCATTGATCGCATTGATGATTGTGGCCGGAACCATGGCTGCGTATTCGCAGACAGAGCAACAGCTGCCGACGGAAATTTACGTTGAAGGCGCGAAGAACCATGTCCAGGGAATCGCCTACGACAGCTCCGCCGGCAACATGTACTTCTCTTTCACGACCAGCTTCATCAAGACGGACATGGAAGGAAAGGTTGTGGGTTCAATAGACAGGATCCAGGGACATCTTGGAGCGATGACATTCAATCCTTCGGACAGAAAGGTTTACGCCTCTCTCGAATGTAAGGACGATGTCATCGGAGCCGGTCTTTCCTCTTTTGCCAAGGGACGCTCGATGTTCTACATCGCCATCATCGATGTGGACAAGGTGACTGAGGTCGGCATGGATTCCGAGGACAATGACGCTTTCCGCATCGTCTGCGTCAAGGACGCCACGAGGGACTACCACATGACCGGCTTTGCCGACAAGGAATATGAGCATTTTTACGGCTGCTCCGGAATCGACGGCGTGACGATCGCTCCGGAACTCGGCAAGAAAGGCGGAAAGAACTATCTCTATGTGGCTTACGGCATCTACGGCGACCTTGGCCGCAACGACAACAACCATCAGGTGCTGCTCCGCTACGACATCAGGAAGCTTAATGAATATGCAGGGAAGGTGAAGTTCGGGGATTTCTATGGGGAAGGTCCGGACAAGCCTTTGGACAAGTATTTCGCCTACACCGGCAACACGAACTGGGGTGTGCAGAATCTGGCTTACGACGCGGAGACGGGGAAGATGTTCATGGCTGTGTACAAGGGCCGTAAGGAGATATTCCCGAATTATGACATGTTTGTGTTCGATGTCGCTGAGAAGCCGGTCAAAAGGCAATTGGCCGGGGTTCTTTACGACAGGACAAAGCATCCGGTGATCGGATCGTCGGAGAATCAGGTTCCAGGCTTTTACTTCAAGTACGGGGCGACAGGAATATGTCCGGTCGGGAACGGGTTGTTCTATTTCGCCGAGCCTGGCAAGAACGCTGCCGGAAAGCAGTACTCCAGAACCCATCTTTACCGCTGGACCGGTGATCCGGACAACCCGTTTGAGAGATTGTAGTGCTGCCTAAGCCACAAAACATCTAAGTGCTGATCCGGTAAATTTGTTGGTAAATTTCATCGCAGGGTAGTAAATTTCGTGTGTCTGACGAAATCTACTACCCTGCTTTTATTGTCCATTGGAAGGTGTTGTCTAAATTTACGATTGAATTTTAACACAACACCTTATGACAAGTTTTTTAGAAAGGGTCGGCGTCGGGATTGTTCTGCCCCTGTGTCTGTTGATGTCCTTCGGATGTGCGGACTACTCCCCGGACATCGACAACATCCACAAGAGGCTTGACGCCATGGAGGACAACCAAATCGCCACCATCGAGAGTCAGGTCGTCTCGGTCAACTCCTCGATTTCCAATTTTGAGAAGGCCGATGCGGATCTGAAGGAAATGATCGCGAACCTTCAGAAGACAGCGGGGAAGTTTGAGAAAACAATCTCGGAGAACGGGGAAAGCATTTCAGCATTGAAGACCGGCCTTGAGAAAGCGGTCGAGGATCTTAAAAACAGCGACAGGGCGGACAAGGAATATGTCCTTGACTCCCTCGGCAAGGCCAAGGCCATGCTGCTTGCGTTGCTGGAGTCGGAGAAGACCGAGTTGAATGGCAAACTGACTTCAATCAACAGCACCATCTCGTATCTTCAGAAAAAGGATGCCGAACTTGAGAAGAAAATTACGGATTTGAGAATCTACATCGACAAGGAACTGAAGGAGACCAAGGACTGGGCTAATGCGACATTCATGACTTTGGACCAGTATAACGCCATTGTGGACCAGCTCGGCGGGATCGAAGGCGAGATAGCTGGCCTCAAAACCTCGATGACTAACCTTGAGACCCGTCTGACGGAGAAATATTCAAAGGATCTGAAGACAGCGTCGGATGGAGTGAAGTCAAGGCTTGGCGAGGAGGTCGATGGTCTGAATGACAGGATCGACAAGGTGGTCTCTGACATCACCAAGGCCTACACCGACGCCATCGCCACTTTCCGTGAGGAAATGGAAAAATGGTGGAACGAAAGCCTGAAGAAAGCCATCGATGACAGCGAGGCCTCTATGAAATCGTGGGTGAACAGCACTTTGGACGGCTACTGGACGATCGCCCGGACCAAGGATTCCCTCAAGGCGCTTAATGATGACATTGAGAATCAGCTTGAGGCGCAGAAAAAACTGTTGAATGATTTGATCAGTGAAAACGCGGGGGATATTACTGCTCTTGAGGACAGGTTGAAGAAAGTCAATGATGACCTTAAGGCGTTGGCGGATCGTTTCCCGGTCTTCACGTCCGACTTGAACAAGGCGAAGGAGGATCTTACCACTGCCTACAAGAAAGCAATCGAGGATGCCATCACTGATTTCAAGGGTGTTTTTGAGGCTACGATCAAAGCTCGTGTTGATGCCGCGTATGACAGTTTCACGAAAGCATTTTCGACAAAAGAGGCTGAAATGAGGAGGGTGATGGCTTCTATCAATAGCGATCTCGCTTCCCTTGATTTCGCTGGCCTTATTTCCTCCTTTGACTCCGTGATGCAGTCTCTGGCGTTTGTCCCGACGAGCGATGACGGGAGTGTGATTCTCTCCTACAACGTCGAGTCTTTGGAAAAGACCATCGATGTCTCTCTGGAGATCCGCCCTGAGCGGCTGCTGTCCTCAATAGGAGCCGCCGATGTGTCGGCGTATGCGTTGCTCACAAAGACAAGGGCTTCGGTCGGGGATGAGGTCGCTCTGAAAGTTCAGAGAATCACCAAGGCAAAAAACGGAGTCCTGAATGTCAGGATTGAGCCCGGGGTACTGTTGGATGACTTTATTGCAGGACGAGTCTCCGCCGGTTTCAGGGTCGTTGTCCGTGACGTTTCCACACGGTTCACTCCTTTGAAAGTCGCGAAAATAAGACCGCCTTTGATCCAATATACCACAGTGTCCGGAAGAATGGTTGAGATTTCTTCATCTTTATCAGCCTTTGACGCGAATAAAAATAAGTTGGGCATAGTGCACACCAAGTATGGAGAAATCGGCTTTCACGGAGAGGTTGACAAAGTGAACCTTTTTTGGAGTTATAGTGATAAGGAATCTGCTGACTTGAAGACAATCAAGCTCCTCAAGAAAGTAAAGCCTGATTACTATATATATTTTAGAGGCTGTAATCTTCTTGAAGAGGCGGATCTTGAGTTATTGGACGTGTCGGCGGTCACTAATTTTCAACATTCCTTTTATAATTGTAGGAAGCTGACTACAAAATCGTTGAAGATCTCATCCTGGAAGCCTCAGAACCTTGAATTTACCAACTATACATTCTATGGATGCTCAGGGTTGACTTCCTTGGATTTGTCCAAATGGAAAATGGATAAGGTGATTAGCGTGCCTGGAATGTTCAATGGATGTTCATCTCTTGAAACTTTGGATTTGTCCGGTTGGAATTTGGAGAAAGCGAACTGGCACAATGTGACTGATTATGGAAAAGAAGAACGCTGTATGTTCTATGGTTGTAAGAAATTGAAGACCATCAGAATGGTAGGCTGCAGCAAAGCCACTAATGATCTGGTCAAGCGTGATCTTAAGGTGGCCGGCATAAACCCTACGATCGTGACAAATTAACCCTAAAATGGAAGAATCAATGAGTTTAAGAAGAATATTACCTGCTCTTCTGAGCGTGATCCTGCTGGTGTCCTCCGGATGCGCTGACTACGATGCTGAGTTCAAGCGTGTGGATGACCGCATCGATGAAATCGAGAACAACCGCATCCCGTCCATCGACAAGCAGCTCGAAAAGATAAACGCTTCACTTCTGGAGTTGGAGCGGACAGATTTGGAAATCAAGAAGATGATCGAGTCCTTGGACAAGACCGCCGATGATCTTCGCAAAGACATCGGTGAGAACGAGAACCGCATATCCGAAGTTCGCTCTGAACTCGAAAAGGCTGTGAAGGAACTCCAGGACAGTGACAAGACCAACAAGGAGGAACTGATCACTGCCATCAATGAATCCAAGGCTACCGTCTTGGCCAACCTTGAGGCGATGAGGACGGAAATGCAGGGCAAACTGTCCGACATAGATGAGATGATCTCTGATCTGAAAGATAAGGATCAAGAATTGGAGAAACAGATTTCTGTTCTCAAGACCTATGTTGATGATGAATTGAAAGGCATCAGGGACTGGGCCACAGCCACATTCGCGACGTTGGAGCAGTATAATGGTATTGTGGAACGGATTGGAGGGATCAACACGGAGATGTCTGAACTGAAGAAGTCTTTGTCTGACCTTGAGACCCGCCTGACAAACAAGTTCGACGAGGATTTGAAAAAGGCGGTCAGTGACCTTGAGTCAAAAATCGGAGAGGAAGTCTCCGGTCTTAATGACAGGATAGACAAAGAGGTATCAAATCTTACACAGGCTTACACATCGGCTATAGCCAAGACTCGCGCTGAGATTGAAAGCGCATGGACGGAAAAGGTTAAGACCTCTCTTGAGGAATTGGAATAGTCCCTTAAACTCTGGGTGAACGAGAAACTTACGGCCTATTGGACGATTGAGGAGACTAAAGCGGCTCTTGAGGCTCAGAAAAAGGATCTTGAAAACCAGTTGAAGGCTCAGGAAGCCTATCTGAAAGAATTGATTGACGCTAATGCGGGAGAGATCAAGGACCTGAAAGAGGCTCTGACAGAGACAGAGAACGCTCTTGCGGACAACGCCGAGAGCCTGGAGGACTTGTTCTCGGAGCTTGAGCAGGCAAAGAAGGACATCAAGGCTGCTTATGAGACCGTGATAAAGGATGCTATCACATCGTTGGAGGGCATTCTTGATGATGAGCTTGATGACGAGATAGAAAGCCTCAACAACAGCATTGACGAGAGAGTCGAGGCATTGGAGTCAAGGATTGAGAAATGCAAGGATGACTTGGCTTCGATAATAAAGGATGTTGAGGACGCGCGGACTAAGATAAGAAACGTGATATCATCGTTTGTATATTTCCCGACATATTCAGATGGATCGGTTGAGGTCTTCTGTGAAGGTGTCAAGAAGTCTCTGACATTGAAATTCGAGGTCCGTCCGTTCTCTGCCGCCGAGGCTCTGAATGTAGGCAATGTGTCGATCCTCACTCAAAGCGTGGAGCCAAAAGATTATGTTATTCCTCTTAAGTTGAACGGAATCACAAGCACCGGGAACGGCATCGTTCTGATGGACATAGATGCTTCCGACCTTCCTCTCATCTTTACAAATGGTTCTAGAAAGTTCAACGTTCTGGTGTCAATAAAGGATGATTCCAAAGGTTGGGATATGATTTCCGGTTTTATTCCTATTGTCCCTGTTGTGGTGACAAACCCTTAAGAAAAAGACTTGTATGACTGTTAACATTAGAGAAAAATGAAAGAATATATTGGAAAAATAAGACTGGTCTTGATGAGTGTGGGTCTTGCCGCAGCTTTCGGCTGCGCGAACTATGCTCCGGACCTTGATGAGATTCATGAGGATCTGAACGGAAAGGATGCGTGGGTCACATCCATAAACCAGCGGATTGAGAAGATCAACGCTTCCATTCCGAAGTTGGAGCAGACCGACAAGGACATGAAGGACATGATCGGTTCCCTGGAGGAGACCGCCGGCGATCTCAGGAAAGCTATCACGGAGAATGGGAAACGGATTTCAGCAGTGAAGTCCGACCTTGAGAAAGCGGTGGAAGAATTGAGGAAAAGCGACAATGCCAACAAGGAAGAACTTATCAGGGCAATAGAACAAGCCGAAAAAGAGGTTCTTGTGACCCTTGAGACAATGAAGTCTGAGATGAACGTGAAATTGTCAGACATAGGCGGCGCGATCTCCGACCTGAAAAAGAAAGATGCGGATTTGGAAGGCAAGATCTCGGATTTGAAATCGTATGCCGGAAAAGAATTGAAAGGCACTGAAGATTGGGTCAAGGCCACTTTCGCGACTTTGGAACAGTACAATGACATCGTTGAGCAAATCGCTGGCATTGATATCGAAATCGCCGGATTGAAGACCTCAATGACTGATCTTGAGGTGCGTCTGACAAAGAACTTCACAGAGTCGTTGAACAAGACTGTCAGCGATCTGGAATCAGCTGTCGCTGACGAGGTCGCCGGGTTGAATGACAGAATCTCAAAAGAGGTTGCTGATCTGACAAACGCTTTCACCGAAGCCCTCTTAAAAGCCCGGAACGAGACTGAGGCAGCCTGGGAAAAGAACCTTAAGGATTCGGTGAATGATTTGAAGTCATCCCTTGAGTCTTGGGTGAATGATAAAATTAAGGCTTACTGGACGATTGAGGAAACGAAGGCGGCCCTTGAGACTCAGAAAAAGGCTCTTGAAGGTCAATTGCTTGTGCAGAAAACCGCTTTGGAGGAAATGATCAAGGCAAATTCGAAAGACATCGAGGATTTGAAGGCGGCCTTGGCCGTGACCAATAAGGCGATTGAGGACAACGCGAAGGAGATCGAAGGCTTAAAGTCGGATTTGGATGAGGTCAAGGCTGAGGTCAAAGAGGCGTATGAGAGAGCCATCAGAGATGCGATAGCCTCCCTGCGAAATGAGTTGTCTGCGGACATCACGGCCGCGATCAGTGATGCGGACAGTAAGGTTCAGGGCGAGATTGATCGAATGAGTTCGGAAATCCGGAAGATGGAGAAATCTGTCAGCGACAAGATAACACAGGCTCAGAATGCTGTCAACAAGGTGCTGTACAGAATACAGTCTTTGGTTTATGTCCCTTATACCGAGGATGGAGTAGCTGTAGTGACAAGATATGGCTCGGGTTCCATTGTGAAATTCGTGACGTTGGAATTCGAGGTCCGGCCTTCCTCCGCGCTGTACTATCTGAAAAAGGATAACATTAAGATAACGGCGCATTATCCGAATAATGAACAGAAGGATCTTTACATAAATAATGACAATGACTTTAAGGTGTATGGCGGTTATATTGTCATCAAGGTGAACGCCACCTACATCTCTGATTCGTTTGTGCGGGGCGAGATGGCAGCCTTCGCCAGAGTCCACATCGAGAACGAGACGATGGGCTGGAATCTGTCGTCTGAATATATTCCTTTGAGGATGGCTGAATAAGACGTGAGGGTTAACACCTTGATTATATTGTCTTGTGTACATTTGTGAAAATCGTTGAACAATAACTCAATACCTTATGACAAGATTTCTAGAGAGAATCGGCGCCGGGATTGTTCTGCCCCTGTGTCTGTTGATGTCCTTCGGATGTGCGGACTACTCCCCGGACATCGACAACATCCACAAGAGGCTTGACGCCATGGAGGACAACCAAATCGCCACCATCGAGAGTCAGGTCGTCTCGGTCAACTCCTCGATTTCCAATTTTGAGAAGGCCGATGCGGATCTGAAGGAAATGATCGCGAACCTTCAGAAGACAGCGGGGAAGTTTGAGAAAACAATCTCGGAGAACGGGGAAAGCATTTCAGCATTGAAGACCGGCCTTGAGAAAGCGGTCGAGGATCTTAAAAACAGCGACAGGGCGGACAAGGAATATGTCCTTGACTCCCTCGGCAAGGCCAAGGCCGTGCTGCTTGCGTTGCTGGAGTCCGAGAAGACCGAGTTGAACCGCAATCTAACCTTAATCAATAATACAATAGAGGATCTTCAGAAGAAGGATGTCGGGCTTGAAAAGAAGATCTCTGAGCTTAAGGCCTACGCCGCCAAGGAACTTAAGGAGACCAGGGACTGGCTCAAGGCCACCTTTATGACGCTGGAGCAGCACGACACCATTGTTGGGCTGCTTGGTGGAATTAAGGGAGAGATCGCAGCACTGGAGACTTCCATGACAGATCTTGAGACCCGCCTGACAGAGAGATATTCAAAGGAACTGAAAGCCGCCGCAGGTGAAGTCAAGTCAAAACTCGGTGAGGAGGTCGCCGGTCTGAATGAAAGGATTGACACGGAGGTCGAGGCCATTACCTTGGCCTACACCGCCGCCACCTCCACTGTCCGTGGGGAGTTGGACAAATGGTGGAGCGAGAACCTGAAGAAATCAATTGACGACTGCGAGTCCTCGATGAAATCCTGGGTGAACAGCACTCTGGACGGCTACTGGACGATAGTCGAAACCCAAGGTGCGCTTAAGGTTCAGAAAGAGTTCATCGAAGGCCGGTTCGAGGCGCGGAAGAAATACCTGAATGATTTGATCAAAGCCAATGCGGCAGACATCAAGGCTCTGGATGACAAATTGAAAGAACTCGATGAGACTATAAGGAAAAACGCTGCCGACATCGAATCCGCCGGCAAGGAGTTGGAGCAGGCAAAGGTTGACCTGACCAAGGCCTACACTGACGCGGTCACCGAGGCCATCACGAAGTTCAATGGCACGTTCTCGGATGAAATCGTCAAGCGGATCGCCGCCGTGAACTCAGACCTTGATGACAGAAACGAGAGAATCGAGGGCAAGATGTTTTATCTTGAGTCATTGGTCAAGGCTCTTGAGAACAAACTGTCTGTATTCCTGAATGCCAGCCTGGCTTCAAGAATCCAGTCGGTGTCATGGTTCCCGTTGTCTTCGGACGGCAAGGTGACCCTTTACTATGACAGGGGTGACCCTGATTTCCCGGGAAGTGAGAATTACAGGTACATCACCTTCAGGTTTGAGGTGCGCCCGGCAAGTGAAGCGGCCAACATCACAGCGGAGTTGCTGTCAGCCCGTCTGCTTTACACAAAGACCAGAGCCGCTGCCGGAGAGGATGTGGAACTGGACATAACTGATTTCAAGAACGAGTTCGGTGTCATCACCGTTACCATTGATGCGTCCAAGGTTGATAAGGCTTTCATTGACGGCAAGATACCCGCGAGTGTGGCCGTGGCTGTCGGAAATCTCAGCACGGAGTATGTCCCTCTTAAGGCTCAGGCGCTTGAACCGCCGGTTATCCGTTATACCACAACTGACGGAGAAATGCTGCCGGACAGTGAGATCGTAGGAGTGAGAGGTTTTAGTAAAGATGGCGGCATTCTGAACAGGAAGCACATCTATGGTAGGATTGACTTTACAGGGGCTGAGATTGGGGAACTGTTACTCAATCTCAGTAGAAAGAGTTATGAAGAAGATCCAAACGCAACATTGATGAAAATAAAGGTGTGCAGGAATGTTGCGGTGGCTGAATCCGGTATTTACATAGAATTGAAATTTAGAAACCAATACAAACTTGAATTTGCGGATTTGGAAAAGTTGGATGTTTCGAAAGTCGATAATTTTATGGAGATGTTTGCTTGGTGTACAAGACTGAAGGATTTGAGGATATCGTCTTGGAAGCCTAAACCCAAGGATATATATCAAGCCTTTTATCGCTGCAGTAATTTAGAGACATTGAACCTTTCGGGATGGGATATGAGCCAGATTGAAAGAGTTACTGAACTGCTCTATAACTGTGCGTCACTTAAAGAATTGTATTTGGATAACTGGAATCTGAACAATTACACCGGAGGATCATATCCATATCCACAGGTATATGAAGGGAATGTTTTCAGCGGTATCAACTGCCGAAGGCGCGATTTTAATATATACGTCAGAAACTGCAATAAGAAGACCGTGGAAGCAGTGAAAAGATGGGTCAATAACTCGGTGATTGCCCAAGGCGAACCGCTCAAAGATGGTCGTTGCAACATAGTAACAAAATAAAATCACTTAATGAATATAAACACAATGAATATGAAAAAATATATTGCCGCCCTTTTCGGCGCGATCGCCCTTCTGGCATCCGGCTGCGCTGATTACGACTCAGACATCAAGTACCTTGAGCAAAGGATCGATGACATCGAGGGCAACCGGATAAAATCCATCGAATCGCAGATACAGAACATCAGAGCCTCGCTACCTAGGCTGGAGCAGGCGGACAAGGATCTCAAGGACATGATCACAGCCCTTGAGGGTACAGCCGCAAGTCTCGGCAAGTCGCTGGCCGACAATTCGAAAAACATTTCCGATGTGAAGGCCGACCTTGAGAAGTCGGTCAAGGAGCTTCAGGCCAGTGACAAGGCGAACAAGGATGAACTTATCGCCGCGATCAACACCGCCAAGGGCAAGATTCTCGCTGACCTTGAGGCTGTCAAGGCCGAGATCGAGGGCAAACTTGCCAACATAGACAACGCAATCTCAGACCTTAAGGAAAAGGATGCTGAGTTGGAGAAGAGGATTTCAGGCCTTGAGGAATATGTTGACAAGGAAATCAAAGACGCAAAAGACTGGGCGGCAGCCTCGTTCGCGACATTGACGCAGTATGGCGGCATTGTGGAGCAAATAGCGGGCATCAACGCCGGGATCAGTGGCTTGAAGACATCCCTCACTGACCTTGAGGCCCGTCTCACGAAGAAGTTCGCGGAGGATCTGGACAAGGCCGTGAATGATCTCAAGGGCGAGATCGCCGATGAGGTCGCCGGCCTTGGCGAAAGGATTGACAAGGAGGTGGCCGACATCACCGCAGCCTACCAGGCCGCCATCTCGTCCACACGTGAGGATCTGGAGAAAGCCTGGACCGCGAATCTGAAGGCATCCATTGAGGAGTTGGAGGAATCCCTCAAGTCTTGGGTGAATGAGAGACTGACCGCCTACTGGACAATCGAGGAGACCAAGGCGGCCCTTGAGGCTCAGAAGAAAGACCTCGAAACGCAGTTGGAGGCTCAGAGGGTTCTTCTGAAAGGTCTGATTGACGCCAACACCGGTGACATCACCAAACTGAACGAGGCTTTGGTGGAGACCGAAAAGAACATCGAGGCCAACACCAAGGCGATTTCCGATTTGAGAGCTGACTTGCAAAAGGCCAAGACAGACATCACAGTCGCCTATAAGCAAGCCATTGAGGACGCGATCACTGGCCTTGAAGGGAGGCTGGACACCAAGTTGGAGAACGAGATCAAAGCAGTAAATGACAGGATCAAAGAGATTTTCGACACGTGGGAAAACCGTATCAAAACCTGTGAGGACCAGGCGAAGAATGCGATTGACAAGATGAACGAGGCGCTGAAGGACATGGGAAGCAAGATCCAGTCCGTGACCTATCGTCCTGAGTATTCCGACGGAGTCCATAATGTGTATAGAGACACCAAGTCATTCAGAATCAGGTTTGAGATACGTCCGGCCGGCTTGACTTCAAAGTTGAATGCCGACAATGTCAAGATGCTTGCCTATGTTGACTGGGGAAGAGGTCAATGGCGTTCCATAGACCTTGCTGTCAAAGGGATTCTGCCTGAATCAAACGGTGTGATAGCGGTCAAGGTCTCAGCGGAAGACATAAAGAACTCTTCGACTTCATTGTTTGACTCCACGTGGAAGTATCCAACCTACGCGAAGCTTCTCATAGAGGATTCCGCCATGGGTTGGGAAATCTCATCCGACTTCATTCCTCTTAAAGTCGTGGATGGCGCTTTGGAGCCGGACATGATCAACGGTCATGTGTATGTCGAGATGGGCGACGGCCTGAAATGGGCCAACTGCAACGTGGGCGCGGACAAGCCTGAGGAAGTCGGGGCGCTTTTCGCCTGGGGTGAGACGACACCGAAGGCCACGTATTCCCTGGACAACTACAAATGGTACAAGGATGGGAACTACACCAAGTACAATTCCACAGACAGCAGGCAGATCCTGAGCAAAGAGGATGATGCCGCCACCGCCAACTGGGGAGGAACTTGGCGTACTCCGACCAGTAATGACATCTTTAAACTTTTGGATTATTGTAAGTGTACATGGGATGATGCAAGAAACGGCTATGTCCTGACAAGTGAATCCCCTGGTTATGAAGGTAACAGCCTCTTCTTCCCGTCACCGGATTATAATCCGACCATTTACAAGGGATTGTACTGGACCTCATTTGTGAATGTGAATAGGCATGTGGAAAAATCGGGTGTTTTTTCCATGATCAAGAGCAATGGAATGGTTGGACTCTCGTCAGCCCCTCGCCACCTCGGTCTGCCGATCCGTCCGGTGTCGTTTTAATCCATGCGGTCAACCGCGGCGCTGTCGGCGACAAGGCCTGTCGGAGTGACGGGGATCAGCGTTTCATGACGCTTAGATCCACAGGCCCCGGAACGCCTTTCACGACAGCCTTGTCGGTGAACTGCCAGAAGATCCAGCCGTCGAAGTCCGGCCTGTCCTTCTCGTAGTGGGCTATCCAAACAGGATAGTTGTCCGTGATCCTCTTGCTGAGCCAGTCACGGGCAAAGGAAGACCCCGTGTAGACAATAGGCTTTTTACCGTAGTGACCCTCAATGGTTTCCAGCCATTTGAGGGCCTCTTCGTTCAGTTTCTTCATCGACCCTCCCCGGTGGATGGTCTCGATGTCCAGAACCGGAGGTAAGTCCTTGAATCTCAGGTCGCCAACCGTCTTGATGAATAGCCTTGCCTGAGCCTCGCCGTCCTTTGAACTCCTGAAGAAGTGGTACGCGCCTCTTCTAAGGCCAGACCTGCCGGCGTCCTGCCAGTTCCTTTTGAAATCCTTGTCCACCATCGACACCCCTTCCGTAGCCTTTATGAACACGAAACTGACAGGCCTGATGTCTTTAGCCAGATGGTGATCACGGATTGTTTTTCCACGTTTGTCCGTCAGCACGTAAAGGGAATCCCAAACGATGTCGCCGGCGTTGTGGTGGGAGATGTCGATTCCGTAGCGCCAGTCTCCTGGCGGAACCTTGGCCCCTGTCTCGTGTCCGCCTCCGCCACCCTGGCTGATGAACATAACCGCCAGAGCCAGAATGACTGACGCGGCGATGCCGACAGCCGTCCAGACTCCTATATTCACTTTCTTGGGCTTCCTCTTTTTCCTCCGGGGACGTTTTGCCGGTGATGTCCTGGCTTTCTGTGCGCCGGCCTTTTTCCTGGCGGCTGAACCCTGAATATTCTTGTTTTTCGCCTCTGGCATATTCATAAAATCCTTGAAACCGCGGCGACCGTGGCCACCGCCTCACAAAATTAATGAATATTTCTGACTATCTTTGTACGCAGTATATTTAAAGGACTATGAACTGGTTCATCGAGATATTCACGGAACCGTCTTATATTCAGGCGATTCTCGTCCTGTCGCTGATTTGCGTCGCCGGCCTTCTTTGCAACAAGATCAAGATAAAGGGGGTGAGCCTTGGCGTGACGTTCGTTTTTTTCGCCGGAATTGTTGTCGGGCATTTCGGGCTCAGCGTTGATCCCCGTATGCTGGCGTTGGCGCAGAACTTCGGCCTTGTGCTCTTTGTGTTCACCCTTGGCCTGCAGGTCGGCCCGAGTTTCTTCCCTTCGCTGAAGAAAGGAGGCATCAAACTGAATATCCTGGCGTTCGCGGTGCTTCTGGTAGGCACTTTGATGACGTTGGGAATAAGTAAGTTATGCGGAATATCGCTGCCGGTGGCGACCGGACTTCTCACCGGTGCGGCGACCAACACTCCGATGCTTGGAGCCGCGCAGCAGACCCTGCTCCAGACAGATCCGGGGGCTGTGGATGTCTCCAATCAGATGGCCACGGCCTGCGCTGTGGGTTATCCTTTCGGAGTGGTCGGCGTGATTCTTTGCGTGGTGGTCCTTTCGGTCATATTCCGTAAAAACCGCGGACCAAAGGATGTTCACGACAACCAGACTTTCATCAACGAGTTCAGTGTGAGCAATCCGGCTGTCTTCGGCAAGACGATCCGGGACATCATGAAGGACGCGCACATCAGAATTGTAGTGTCAAGGGTTTGGAAATATGGCGGTGAAGGCCGCGGTCAGGTGATCATCCCGGACGGGGACACCGTGCTGGAAAAGGGGGAGCATGTGCTTGTGCTGACCCGTGAGAAGGACGCCGGGGCTGCCGAGCAGCTCTTCGGAGAGAAGGTTGTTAAGGATTGGAACAAGAAGGACATCGACTGGAACCATCTGGACGGAATGCTTGTTTCCCGTCATATTTTCGTGACCAAGACGAGCGTCAACGGAGCCAAACTTGGGGATCTGCATCTGCGTAACGTTTACAGAATCAACATCACAAGGGTTAACCGCGCGGGCATCGACCTGCTGCCGTCCCGTGACCTCAGACTTCAGATCGGAGACAAACTGACGATCGTAGGAGAGCAGAAAGCGATTGACCGTGTGGCGGAGGTGCTTGGTAATCAGGAGAAAGAGCTCCGTAATCCGAATCTGCTGTTCATTTTCATCGGACTTATGCTCGGATTGATTCTGGGCAGCCTTCCGATTTCCATTCCGGGAATGAGTGTCCCGATCCGTCTCGGGATCGCCGGCGGCCCGATCCTGATCGGCATCCTGATGGGGGCGTTCGGACCGAGAATCCACTTGACCACCTATACGACACACAGCGCGAATCTGATGCTCAGGCAGTTCGGTTTGACGATCTATCTGGCTGGATTGGGACTCAGCGCAGGACCTGACTTTTTCGAGACTGTCTTGAGACCGGAAGGCTTGCTGTGGATCGGGATCAGTGTGTTCTTGGCCATTGTGCCGGTGCTGCTTGTCGGCTTTGTCGCCGCGAAATTCTGCAAGACGGACTATTCGGAGAATGTCGGGATGCTGTGCGCCTCTATGGCCAATCCTATCGCCCTTAACTATGCACTTACCACGGTTGACGATGACGAACCGTCTGTCGCTTACGCCACTGTCTATCCGATGGAGATGTTTCTGCGTGTCATTTCCGGGCAGGTGATGATGCTGCTTTAGAACGAATGAACCTGTAAATGTCCGGCAGGATGAGTACCGGCGAGGTGCAGAGGAGAATCCAGCCCCAGTCGGAGAGCGGAAGCGGGGAGACCTCGAAGAAGGCTCCGAAGCAGTTGACGATCAGGAACTGGCCGGCCAGGATGATTCCGGCGACCCAAAGACATCCGTAGCAGGCGGAAGCCTTGAACCTCTTGCGGTTGAAGAAGAAATCAAGAATATCCTGAAGAACGCTTCCGTCAGTCTTGAAGTATCTTGCGTTGAACAGATTCCAGAACTGGAGCAGCACGAAAGTCGTGAAGAAGACTCCCAGTTCATAGCCGGAAAGATGTGCCTTTGTGTGGGCCGAGAACGCTCCGCTGAAGAACTCTCCGACAACATTCCAGTGAAGCAGGTCGGCAACCGAGCTGATGTCCATATGCCAGAGAAGCTGCCAGAGAAGAGCCAGATAGACAAAGAAGAATATTCCCGAAAAGGCTATCCGCTTACCCATCCGTCGGTCGATGATGTGGCTCTTCTGGTCGCGTGGCTTGTCTTCCATAACCCGGCGGTCAGGTGGCAGGGATGACAGGGCCATCGCCGCGAATGTGTCCATTATCAGGTTCACCCACAGCATCTGAGTGACGGTCAGAGGTGAGTCCAGACCGATGAACGCGCCAAGGAGCACGATCAGGCAGGCGCAGACGTTGATCGTCATCTGGAACAGGATGAACCGCTTGATATTCAGGTACAACGAGCGTCCCCACAGGATGCCTTTGCCTATGCTGGAGAACGAGTTGTCGATGATTGTCACATCGCTGGCCTCCTTGGCTCTCGCCGTGCCGTCACCCATCGAGAGCCCGACCTGTGCCTTTTTCAGAGCCGGAGCATCGTTCGTTCCGTCGCCGGTTACCGCCACAACCTCGCCCATCTCCTGAAGCAGTGTAACAAGGCGGACCTTGTCCTCGGGACGCGCCCGGGATAGAACCCGCAGAGTCGGGATGACTTCCTTTTTGAGATATTCATCACTCTTGGCTGCGAACTCGGGGCCGGTGATGGTCAGAGGATTGGTCTCGTTGGCGCCGATGATTCCGGCCTGACGGGCGATCTCGCTGGCGGTAAGGGCGTTGTCCCCGGTAACCATAATAACCCTCACTCCGGCGTGGCTCGAACAGGTGTCGATCGCCTGGCGCACATCATCCCTGATAGGGTCAGCGATGCCGACAATGCCTATGAATATTAGTCTGGAGCCTTCCGCTGACATATTCCTGACGGCAAATCCCAAGGTACGCATTCCTTTTGACTGCCAGTTTGCCAGAGTGGCGAGCACGCTTCCCTTGGACGGGCCGCCGTCAATGACATCGGAAGTCTCCAGCAGAAGCTCCGGCGCGCCTTTCACAAAAAGATATTCCTTGCCGGAAGCCGGGTCAAGCGCTTCGGTGCTCATCCTCTTCCTTTCCGTGGAGAACGCCTCCTGGTTCAGGATTTTGTAGGCGTTCCGGCGCTCGGAATAGTCTATTCCCTTACCGCGAAGCCAGAGCAGCAGCGCTCCTTCCGTCGGGTTGCCGATAGCGCGTGGCTCACCGCCCTCCGAAACGTTCAGCGCCGCTGTGGAGTTCACTGCGATGCTGTCGGCGACAAGACTTTCATCGACGCCCCAGAACTCGGACTCCACCACGCTCATCCTGTTCTCTGTCAGCGTTCCGGTCTTGTCCGTGCAGATGACGGTTGTCGCCCCGAGGGTCTCGCAGGCGTGAAGTTTCCGCACCAGATTCTTCTCTTTCAGCATCTTGCGCATGCTCAGCGCAAGGCTGATCGTCACGCTCATCGGCAGCCCTTCCGGCACCGCCACGACAATAAGCGTCACGGCGATCATCAGCGAGTTGAGCGCGGTGCGGAAAACCTCGATGAATGAATATGTCCCCACATCATTCGTGAGGAAGAATATGCTCATCCGTCCGATCACGATAAGTGCAGCGATGATGTAGCTGGCGTATGTTATCCACTTGGCGAGCTGGTTCAACTGGGCGTTCAGAGGAGTCTCCACCTCAGGCTCTTCCTGTAATATTCTCGCACCTTTCCCTTCCTCGGTTTCCGTGCCGACAGCTGTGACTCTATAGGTCGCGCTGCCCTCGATCACGGTTGTGCCCCGAAGCAGAAAGTTCTCTGGATAGGTGCTTTCTTCCTTTGTGCCATCGGATTCGGTCCTCTTTTTCGTGAATGGCTCGCCCGTGAAGTTCGACTCGTCTATGATCAGATTCCGGTCGCTGATCAGATTGCCGTCCGCCGGGACCTCGTCTCCGTTCTCCAGCACCACCACATCTCCGACACAGACATCACTTTTCGGAATCTCATAGGTCTGCGGACGTATGTCGTTCCTGTTTTTCAGTCGCAGCACCTTGACCGGTCTTTCGTCCTTGGCTTTGTTCAGAATCTTGAACTCTTTCTCCGCCTTGACCTCGAATATGAACCCGATCCCTGTCGCCAGAAGTATCGCCACCAGCACCCCCAGTGGCTCGATCAGGCACGAGGCATCCCTACCTGAATATGCCATCTCATATCCGGACACTCCAAGCGACAGTCCCAGCGCCACAAGCAATATGATGATGATTGGATCCTTGAACTTCTCCAGATAGGCCTTCCAAAGTGGTTCCTTCTCTGCCTCCGGAATGACGTTCCGTCCTTTTTTCTCGATAACTTCCACTGAGTCTCCGCACAGATAACTTATTGTCTTTGTGCTATTTTGCGTCTCACCGTTCTGGAAATATCCCGTAACCTTACCGTTGTTTTCCTTAGCCATAATCCTATAACTCTTACTTGGAGTCCGCTAAGATAACGCTCATTCCAGACTCTTCCGCCAGGAATCCAACCGTTTGGAAAATAAACACACTACTTGACAACGTGAATTTAACATATTTTTGTATAATTAACTATCAAGTTTGACGGTCTTTGCC
>ERZ779895.826-NODE-826-length-39362-cov-5.752283_pt1 | contig 39362 bp, 27 predicted proteins | sample MGYA00511093_ERZ779895 | MGnify/ENA primary metagenome ERZ779895 (study PRJEB29588, sample SAMEA2142970) | human gut metagenome | biome: human gut; feature: human-associated habitat; material: faeces | place: Denmark | collected 2008/2010 ... | reverse complement strand
CCCCCTGCCATATTTCCTCGGTTATAAACGGCATGAACGGATGCAGCAGCTTCAATGTGTTTGAAAGCACATATACAAGCACGCCTCTCGCCGTCGCAGCCTTTTTCTCATCGCCGGAATTGAGTCTTACCTTTGCAAGCTCGATGTACCAATCGCAGTAAACATCCCAGATAAAGTCGTACAGCTTTGAAACTGCAAGGCCTATCTCGAACTTGTCAAGGTTATCGGTCACCTCGCGCACGAGCTTTTCATATTTTGAAAGCAGCCACTTGTCCTCAAGCTGCAGATCGTCCGGGATATAAGGAGCCGGCTCATCGTCGCTAAGGTTCATAAGGACGAAACGTGCGGCATTCCATAGCTTGTTCGCAAAGTTGCGGCTCGCCTCGACGCGTTCGGGCGAATATCTCATATCATTGCCCGGTGTGTTTCCGGTGGCAAGGGTAAATCTCAGAGCGTCAGCACCGTACTTTTCGATCTCTACCAGCGGATCGATACCGTTGCCGAGTGATTTTGACATTTTTCTGCCCTTTGCGTCACGGACAATACCGTGGAACAGCACGGTATTGAAAGGAGCCTTTCCGGTATATTCAAGACCGGAGAATATCATCCTCGCAACCCAAAAGAATATTATATCGTAACCGGTGACAAGGGTGCTTGTCGGGTAGAAATATTTGAGATCGATATTGTTTTCAGGCCATCCGAGGGTCGAGAACGGCCACAAAGCCGATGAGAACCAGGTGTCAAGCGTATCCTCATCGCGGTGCACCTTGCCGCCGCACTTGGGGCAGGTGTCAATATCGGTGCGGCTGACCGTCATCTCACCGCAGTCGTCACAGTACCACGCAGGTATTCTGTGACCCCACCAGAGCTGACGTGAAATGCACCAATCCTTGATGTTTTCCATCCAGTTGTAATAGGTCTTTTCAAATCTGCCGGGTATGAGCTTTATTTCGCCCTTTTTAACGACATCTATAGCAGGCTCTGCAAGCGGCTTCATCTTAACGAACCACTGCTTTGAAATGCGCGGCTCAACGATGGTCGAGCAGCGATAGCAGCTGCCGACATTGTGCTTCATCGGCTCTATCTTCACCAGATATCCGCCGTCGCGAAGGTCGTTTACTATTGCCTCTCTCGCCTCGTAGCGCTCCATTCCGGCATATTTTCCGCCGTTTTCGTTTATATGAGCATCATCGGTCATTATGTTTATGACCGGAAGATTGTGGCGCAGACCGACCTCAAAGTCATTGGGGTCATGCGCCGGAGTTATCTTGACAGCGCCGGTGCCGAAATCCATCTCGACATAATCGTCAGCAATAATGGGTATTTCGGTGCCGACAAGCGGCAGAGTGACCTTTTTGCCGACAAGATCCTTATATCTTTCGTCATTCGGATTGACCGCAACGGCGGTATCGCCGAGCAGCGTTTCCGGTCGGGTCGTGGCAAGCTCAACATATCCGCTGCCGTCGGTCAGCGGATAACGCAGATGCCAGAAATATCCGTCCTTTTCGCTGTATTCGACCTCAGCGTCCGAGATCGAGGTCAGGCAATGAGGGCACCAGTTGATGATCCTCTCGCCGCGGTATATCAATCCCTTTTCGTAAAGGCGGACAAAGACCTCTCTTACAGCCTTTGAGCAGCCCTCGTCAAGTGTAAAACGCTCACGCTGCCAGTCACACGACGTGCCAAGCTTTTTGAGCTGTTTTATTATTCTGCCGCCGAATTTTTCCTTCCACGCCCACGCTCTTTCAAGGAAGCCGTCACGTCCGATATCGTCCTTTGTGATACCTTCCTTACGCATGGCTTCAACGATCTTGGCTTCGGTCGCTATCGACGCATGATCGGTGCCCGGTATCCAGAGCGCCGAATATCCCTGCATTCTTTTCCAGCGGATGAGGATGTCCTGCAGCGTTTCGTCGAGCGCATGGCCCATATGGAGCTGACCGGTTATGTTGGGCGGAGGAATAACTATAGTATACGGTTTTTTCTTCTGATCGACTTCGGCATGAAAATAATTTTTTTCAAGCCAAAATGCATATGTCCTGTCCTCAACGAGTGCAGGATCATAAACCTTCTCAAGCTGTTTTGACATTTGAACAATCCCTTTCAGGCGGCTGCGCCGCCGAGGCAAAAATATCGGCATACCGGCAAAAGCCTCACGCCAGACAAAGTAATATTATAACAAAAAATACTGTTTGTCAACTCTGACAGCATTTTCCTGCATATTTTGTTTGAAACGGCAAACAATATAATTGTCAGTGATGATTAAAGCGTTTGCAAACTTACTGACCGGCGCTCCGGAATACCGGAGCGCTGTTTTTTATGAAAATCACAGCTTCAACTGCTCGCCCTGCTCCTCAGCCGACGGCAGACTTCCTGCCGCAGGGAGCGATCTTGTACGGTAGCGGTGCGGCTTTAAAAGCATACCCTCGCTGTATTTTACCGCTTCAAGCAGTCGCTGACCTCTTTTCTGTGTCATGACCGCGACACCGCCGTTGTCCTTTGTGGTCTTGGCAGCAAGCGCGGCTGTGGAGACAAGCAGCATACGGCCTCCGGTCGACCTCATGAGCACCTCACATTCATCGGTCAGATGCATGATGCTGCAAAGCTCAAATTTATCTGAATACGCCGAAATAAGCTTTTTCCGGTTTGTCTTTGTGACGTACGATGACAGCGGCACCTTGGCGACCCTGCCATTATAGAAGAAGAAGAGCAAAAACCCGGAATAATCGCTCGTCACCACCATAGCCACCGGCTTTTCACCCTCGTCGAAGTCGAGTTTTGCCGGTACGAAATCACCCAATACACTCGCCTTGGTATCGTCAAAGTCGTTTGCTCTCGATTTATATACCTGCTGGCGGTCTGTAAAGAACAATAGCTCTGCTGCGTTGGTAGTTTCGATAGTGGTCACTATCTCGTCGCCGTCCTTGAGCTTCTGCTCACCGCTCATGCGGAGCGACTGCGGCGTGATCTTTTTAAAGTACCCGTCACGGGAGAAGAAAAGCGTTACCGGATAATCCGGCACCTTTTCCTCCTCGACAGTTATCTTATTTTCCTCAGCCGAGATGAGCTTTGTTTTTCTGTCCTTGCCGTATTTTGAGGAGACCTCCTCAAGCTCTTTTATGATTATTGCAAGCATTTTGCGGCGGCTGCCGAGTGTGTCCTCAAGCTCCTTAATCTGCTTTTCGAGGTTTTCAACATCCTCAAGACGCTTTAAAATGTATTCGCGGTTCAGGTGCCTCAGTTTGATCTCGGCTACATATTCAGCCTGTATCTCGTCGATGCCGAAGCCTATCATTAGGTTTGGCACGACCTCTTTTTCCTCGACCGTTTCACGGACTATTTTTATCGCCTTGTCGATATCGAGCAGTATTTTCTGCAGACCTTTGAGCAGATGATACCGGTCGTTTGCCTTCTTAAGGTCAAAGCAAAGCCTGCGCCTTACACATTCGGTCCTGAACGCCGTCCACTCGGTCAGTATTTCCTTTATGCCGAGCACCATGGGCGAGCCGCCGACAAGTATATTGAAATTGCAGGAAAACGTGTCCTGCAATGGCGTCATGCGGAACAGCTTCTGCATGAATTTTTCCGGATCGGTGCCTCTTTTGAGGTCGATCGTTATTTTAAGACCGGAAAGGTCAGTTTCGTCGCGTATATCGCTGACCTCGGTTATTTTCTTCTGCTTGGCAAGCTCGATTATTTTTTCGACTATCGCCTCAATGGTAGTAGTCGGCGGAATTTCGGTTATGTCAATGCAGTTTGCCGATTTATCATAGCTGTATACCGCCCGTACCTTTACACCTCCGCGCCCGGTCGCGTATATTTTTTCCATTTCCGCGCGGTCGTAAAGCAGCTCACCGCCGCCCGGAAAATCGGGCGCAGTCAGAAAATCTGCAATGTTTATATCGTTATCCTTTATAAACTCTATTTCGGTTTTGCAGACCTCCCTTAAGTTAAACGGGCATATGGAGTTTGCCATACCGACGGCAATGCCTGTATTGGCATTGACAAGTATCGACGGGAAGGTTACCGGGAACAGCGTTGGCTCGGTCATTGTGGCGTCATAGTTATCTACAAAATCGACTGTGTCACGACCGATATCTCTGAACAGCTCGGCGGCTATGGGCGCTAATTTTGCCTCGGTATAACGCGGTGCGGCATAAGCCATATCGCGCGAATATGCCTTACCCATGTTACCCTTGGACTCAACGTAAGGGTGCAGCAGCGCCTCGTTGCCCTCGGTCAGCCTTACCATAGTTTCATATATAGCCGCATCGCCGTGCGGATTAAGGCGCATGGTCTGGCCGGCTATATTTGCCGATTTTGTTTTTGCACCGTTCAAAAGTCCCATGTTGTACATGGTATAGAGCAGTTTGCGGTGCGACGGCTTGAATCCGTCTATCTCGGGAATGGCACGCGACAGTATAACGCTCATCGCATACGGCATATAGTTGGTCTCCAGCGTTCTGGTTATGGGCTGTTCGACAACGGTGCCTGCACCGGCTATATATGCGTCCGCCGCACTTACCGGTGCCGCCGCAATTTCCTTGTTTTTCTTTCTTGGAGCCATTTTACGCTCTCCTTAATTCAAATTTAGATCAGCTTATATCGGCGTCGGCGATATACATATATCCCTTTTCGGTTATTATTTCCTTGCGTCCGTCGATATTGTCGCCAAGCAGGACGTCAAACATCCTCGCAGTCGCCTCGGCATCCTCCGGCTTTATCTGTATGAGCCTTCTCGTTTCGGGATTCATGGTCGTAAGGCTCATCATATCGGGCTGGTTCTCACCGAGACCCTTAGACCGCTGCACCGAATCCGGTGTGCCATCGATCATATTGTTCAGAATATCAGCCTTTTCCTTTTCGTCATACGCAAAGTAGGTCTTGTTTTTATAGTTTATCTCATAAAGCGGCGTTTCGGCAATAAACACCTTGCCTGCCTCAATAAGGGTCGGCACAAGGCGGTAGATCATCGTAAGTATGAGAGTCCTTATCTGGAAGCCGTCCTCATCGGCATCGGTACATATAATGACCTTGTTCCACCGCAGCTGATTTATGTCAAAATTCGATATATCCTTGTTGGCTTTGCTCTTTACCTCGACTCCGCAGCCGAGCACCTTTATAAGGTTGGTTATTATTTCGCTTTTGAAAATACGGTCATATTCAGCCTTTAAGCAGTTGAGTATCTTGCCCCTTACCGGGATGACAGCCTGGAATTCAGCCGACCTTGCCAGCTTTACCGAGCCCAAAGCCGAGTCTCCCTCAACTATGAACAGCTCGCGCTTGTTCACATCGCGGCTGCGGCAATCGACAAACTTGTCAACGCGGCTGAGCATATCGTTGCTTGACTGCAGCGTTTTCTTGATATTCAGCCTTTCGCGCTCGCTGCGCTCACGGCTGCGCTTATTTATAAGCACCTGTCCGGCTATTTTTTCGGCATCGTCGTGATTTTCAATAAAATACACCTCAAGCTGATGCCGCAGAAACTCGGTCATTGCGTCGCCTATGAATTTGTTGGTTATGGATTTCTTGGTCTGGTTTTCATATGACGTCTGGGTCGAAAACGAGGAAATGCAGAGCACAAGGCACTCCTCAACATCGGCAAATGTTATCTTGCTTTCGTTTTTCTGATACTTGCCGTTTGCTTTTATATAGTTATCTATCTGATACACAAAAGCGTTCCTGACTGCACGCTCGGGTGAGCCGCCGTGCTCAAGCCAGCTTGAGTTGTGGTAGTATTCCTTCAGCTGTATCTGATTTGAAAAGCAGACCGCAACATTCATCTTGACCTTGTATTCGGGCTTGTCCTCGCGGTCCCTGCCCTTTTTCTCGGTCTGCCAGAACTGCACCGGGGTCAGCCCCTTATCGCCGACCGTTTCGGTCACATAATCCTTTATGCCCTCTGAATAGCAGAACTCATACTGCTCAAACCTTCCGCCGACCTGATCGCGCAGTATAAACAGCACATTGTCATTTACGACAGCCTGCCGCTTTAAAACATCGGTATAATATTCAAGCGGAATGTTTACATCGGTAAAAACATCAAGGTCGGGCTTCCAGCGCGTCCTTGTTCCGGTATCCTTGCCCGAATACGGCTCCTTTTTAAGACCGCCTATGTTCTCGCCCTTTTCAAAATGCAGCGTATAGCGGTATCCGTCACGCTTTATCTCAACATCCATGTATTCCGAGGAATACTGAGTTGAGCAGAGACCAAGTCCGTTCAGTCCCAACGAGAACTCATAGTTCTCGCCGTCGTTGGTGTTGTATTTTCCTCCGGCGTACATCTCGCAGTACAGAAGCTCCCAGTTGAAGCGGTTTTCCTTAGAGTTAAAGTCGACCGGAGCACCGCGTCCGAAATCCTGCACCTCTATCGAGTGGTCGGAATATCTTGTTACTATGATCTTCTTACCGTGACCCTCTCTTGCCTCGTCTATAGAGTTCGATATGATCTCAAAAACCGAATGCTCGCACCCCTCAAGTCCGTCGGAGCCGAAAATGACCGCCGGTCTTTTTCTTACTCTGTCTGCGCCCTTTAAAGAGGTGATACTCTCGTTACCGTAATCGGCTTTCTTAGGCATTTATCATCATCCTTATATTATTCTTTGCTACATATATCGGCTATCTTATTTATTTTATACCATATATTGTATTAAAGTCAAGTGTTTTAAGTTTTTTGAGGTCTTCCGGCATCTTTATTAACAAAATATCCTTTATTTTAGCGTTTATCGGTGGTATAATTAGATGAAAAGCAGCCTCGGAGGTGGATGTATCGTGGAAAATGAGCAGGAAAAGGCTATAAGATCTGGCAGAAAAATATATTACATACTCTCCCTTGCCATATTTTTAGGGCTTATCGTTCTGGGCTCGGTGCTGCTCGGACCGAAAATACTTGAGGCGGCAAAGGATCCTGACAAATTCAAAAAACTGCTCGGCGGCAGCGGTATAAAAAGCTATCTTATATTTATCGCCATACAGTTTGTGCAGATAATATTCGCGTTTATTCCGGGAGAATTTATCGAGGTCGGCGCAGGCTATGTATACGGCAGTATAAAAGGTCTTATCCTCTGCCTTATCGGTGCGTTTCTTGCCACCGCCGTTATTTTCGGACTGACAAGGATTTTCGGCAAACGGTTCACCGAAATGATAATAGGTAAAAAAGACCTGAAAAAGCTTAAATTTTTACATGACGATAAAAAATTAGAGCTGATATTTGCCCTGCTCTACTTTATCCCCGGCACCCCTAAGGATCTTCTGACATATTATGCAGGCGTTACAAAAATAAAATTCGGCACATTCATGCTTATAAGTACCTTCTGCCGCATACCCTCCATCATAACCTCGACCATGGTCGGAGACGCTATAGGCGAAGAGCGATACCTATATTCGGTCATAGTTTTCGCTATAACCGGAGCGGTCGGTGTCGGAGGCTATTTTCTTTATCATTATCTGACAAAAAAGCATCAAAAGAACGAACTTCCTGACAGTGACAAAAAAAATAAATGATTTGTTGTAAATACAACATCATTTTGCTATATCTTCTGTTATTATAAGCGTGTCGGAAAGCTCCGGCACAATTTAAAATCAAGGAGATAATCAGGCTATGATAAGAAGAATTATTGAGATAAACGAAGAAAAGTGCAACGGCTGCGGAGCATGTGCGGCAGCATGTCACGAGGGCGCAATAGGCATGGTAAACGGCAAAGCGCGTCTGCTGCGCGACGACTATTGCGACGGTTTTGGCGACTGCCTGCCGGCTTGTCCCACCGGTGCCATAACCTTTACAGAACGTGAGGCGGCTGAATATGACGCTGCGGCGGTTGCTGCAAAAATGTCAGCCGAAAAGCAGAAAAAGCCGCACGACACCCCCTGCGGGTGCCCCGGCTCAATGGCAAAGGCAATAAACCGCACGACAGAAAGAGCACAAGGCAGCTGTGATGCGGCTGTCCCGTCTGAGCTTAATCAATGGCCGGTTCAGATAAAGCTTGTCCCGGCAAGAGCACCGTATTTTGACGGAGCGCATCTGCTTATTTCGGCTGACTGCGCCGCTTATGCATACGGCAATTTTCACCGCGAGTTTATAAAAGACCGCATAACACTTATAGGATGCCCAAAGCTCGACGGATGTGATTACAGCGAAAAGCTGACCGAAATAATAAGGAATAATGATATAAAGAGCGTCACGGTTGTAAGGATGGAGGTTCCGTGCTGCGGCGGCATTGAGCATGCTGCTGTCACAGCCCTCAAAAACAGCGGCAAATTCATCCCGTGGCAGGTGGTCACCATATCGACCGACGGAAAACGGTTGAACGTCTGATATGCGCGGTACCACTTGAAAACCTACTAAGTATATGTTATTATAGGTTTTAAGAGGTGGTCTTATGAAAATATCGACCAAAGGACGCTACGCGCTCAGAATGCTGCTTGACCTGAGTATTCACCAGGGCGACGGATATATAGCACTTGGAGATATTGCGAAACGTCAGGGTATATCTAAAAAATACCTTGAACAGATAGTACCGATACTGAACAAATCAGATATTCTGCGCACCAACCGTGGCTTTCAGGGAGGATACAGACTGGCAAAATCGCCTGACAAATACACGGTCGGAGAGATACTGAGGCTGACCGAGGGAAGCCTTGCACCTGTCGCCTGCCTTGACAGAGACTCTGCCGAATGTGAACGTCGTGATGACTGTCTGACGATTTCAGTCTGGGAAGGCTTGTACAAGGTAATAACAGAGTATCTTGACGGCATAACGCTGCAGGATATCCTCGACCGCCGCCCCGACAGCTCAGATAATTACATTATATAAAATGTAACGTCCGGTCAATTCAAAAGTGATCACGGTTAATTAAAAGAATATAGTACACGATCAATAAAAGCTATAAGTATTAGATGCGCGGCAGGAGGGGTGAACTCCTGCCGCCTTTCATCATATTTTTTCACAAATAAATTTTAGTTTATGAGCGTAAGAAACCGAAAATCTAATTGTGCATTTGTAGGGAACGAGCCCCCAGTGTCGTTCCTTACGTCTGTTAATATGCTAAACTTGCTAAACAAAATTTAAAGTTCACATATATAAAAAAACGGCTTGGTGTCATTAATAGTGATACCAAGCCGTCCGTATATACTGTTATATACTTAAAACAAGAATTGCTTATTAAATTACTTATATATAAATTTTTGAGTTTTGGAAGGCGGCTTGCCGCCACTCCGGGATCTTAGTACATCGGACTCACCTTTACCTAAATTTCATTCTTGCGGAAGTTTTCCCAGATTACTTTTAACATGATTTTGAAAACCACCGTCCTTTTTTAAAGTGCAGTTCCGGTTTGCGTGCTTCAGACCGCACGCGGGCCGGAATGGAAGATATCGTCTGTTTTCATTATCTCCGACCCTCACTTTCTTAGCGGATTTTTCTTTTCCCTTTCTGCATCTTTATATTATCATATCTTTTGTTGTTTGTCAATAGTTTATATTAAGAAAAATTATTTTTTATGTTAATATTGTATAAACGTATTTACTGTTGACTATTTGTTTAAAATAGGTTAAAATATATATGTAACATGTGATCAAAGAACGGAGAATTAATTATGGCAGATGAATACAATCCCGATATAATAACTTTAGAGGATGATGACGGCAAGGAGTACACCTTCGAGGTACTCGACAGGATAGAGACAGACGAGGCACGCTACATTGCTCTGCTGCCGGTTTATGACAAGCCGGAGGAAATGCTGCAGGACAGCGGTGAGCTTGTTATACTGAAGGTTGCGGAAGAAAACGGCGAGGAATACTTTGTAGACATTGAGGACGATGCGGAATATGATATGATAGCCGACGCATTTACCGATCGCCTTCAGGATATTTTTGAAATAGAAGAGGCTGACTAAATTAATTCAGCCTGCCCTGTTCGCGAATGTTTCCTTTATAACCCTACAAGCTACAATTTTGGGAGCTGTGCTCTCGCAGTGGGTATGCAGGCCTCCCACAATAAAATGCGGACGTTGGAAGCACAAAGCTGTGAGGACAGCACCCACCTGCCATACGCAGGTTATCAACGGCAGCTTACGGCAGGGCGGGTATTAGAAAGTTAAAAAATACTGCTTCAGACAAATGTCTGAAGCAGTATTTTTTAATGCACATTAAGCTCAGAAACACCGTCGCTCAGTTGATACAAATAGATATTATCGGTTATAAACTTATTTGTATTCTGCCACTGTTCAGGCGTCATCTTTTCTATATCGTAAGGGCTGTCACCGGCGCCTACTATCATGCTTAATATCAAAAACATCTTATGATTGAAGCACTCTATGTCTTCGGGCGTGGTCGTGATATCATATGAAAAATAAGCTTTTCCGTCACATGTAAATGTCATCTCAGATTTGGTCCACAAAAAACCGAAGGTATGGAAACCGTCGCTGAATTTCTTGCCGTCCGGACAATAGTATCTCTTTCGATTTCCGTATTCATTGTCAAGCGATGTATGCTCATAGCCCATTTTTGTGCCTATAGACGTAGGCCATGAGTGACAGTTGGCAGCGATCACCCTGCTGTCGCCAAAACTTTCGTTTACGTCTATCTCGGGAGACAGAATACTCCCCTCTTCGTTACCGCACATCCATAACGTGATCCAATAGCCTTCGCCCTCCGGCAGCTTCGCACTGTATTCTATAAACCCGTATCTGTAGTCCATTGTTGTGTCGGTCCTCAGCATACCGCCGTAGTAAAACTGCTCGTCCAGCTTTGCGGCAATGTTGAAACACCCGTCACGCACATATATGACGTCAGGCTCGTCCGATCGGTCGCAAATTTTGCCGTGCTGACCGCTGTAGACCGATTCACCACTGCCGACGACACGCCATTTTGACGTATCAACGGTATCCCCGTCAAAATCGTCATACCAGGTAGGCGTATAGTATTTTGATCTGTCATAGCCGGACACGGTCTCGGCATAACTGCCTAAATAAGAATCTCCAGAGGTTATCGCACTCTTTTCGATAAGCCTCGTAAATTCGGAAACTCCGAGCGCTGTGGCGTAGTAGCTGCCGCCGTTTATAGTTACCTTGGTTCCGTCAACCGCTATTTCATATTGGTCACGGCTGTCATATTTCCGGCTTCCACGGTTCGTATTGCCGATCAGTATTTCAAAATCGCTCTCGTCGCTGTATTCATCATCGACCACCGGAATTTCATATCCGGTCATTTCATTTATAGCCGATACCAGTTTTTCTATTTCCATCTGCGTGAGATAAGAGCCGTTGAAATGCTGGCGTACAATGCGGTAATACTTGATATTGGTACCGTTTACAGTGATGTCGGCAAAATCGCCTTCGACATTGTGATTGTAAAAAATACCGCCGGTAACCGTTCCGGATTTCAGATAATTCTCGCAGAAATAGCCAGCCGCATTTTTATAAGCTTCATCTCCGACAGCTATTATACATATTTTTTTGCCAACGGTGCAGATGAAGAACTCACCTGTCCTGGCAGCGAAATTTTGCTCAAAATAATCCCTTGCGGCTGTGCTTTCGGGTCGGTTTGTCTCACCTATCAATATCTCGTATGCGTCGCTGCCGTCGCTTACGCTGTCCAATATGTTTTTGGACCTAAGACCAAGGCTGTTCTTCATTGCGGAAAAGACAGCAGTTGCAGCACCGGTAACATCAGCCGAGGCGTTATCGGGTCTTACTATAGCATACCGCGAATCACCGTCGCTGTCGGCATACACTACGTCATCGGTCGAAAAAATGCCGCTGGCGGATGAACCTGCGTCACCGGATGACAAGTCTTTGCCGTCTGACCTGCATCCGCAAACAGCGGTGATAATTACTGTCAATATAGTGATATAAGCTATATATTTTTTTGCACGCACAGTATCATTCCACCTAAACGGGTTATTTGTTTTGCGTCAATTCAACCGGCATCAAACCGGCAAGAGCTGCAATGCATGATCCGCCATTAGTAAAAAGTGCCCTGTATCTTACGATGCAGGGCACACTTTAAAATTTATCAGCTTAAAATAAGCTCGCTTGCTCCGTCCTGAAGCTGGTAGAGATAAAGGTTATCTGTTATAAATTTATTTGTGGTCTGCCACTGCTCAGGCGTTGCATTGCCGGCAAGAGGTGCACTGTCAAAATAGACAGCCATACTGAGGATGAGATAGAGAGTGTGGTTGAAGCACTCAACGTCCTCCTGAGTCTTGGTTATGTCATATGAGAAGTATATCTTACCGTCGCAGGTGAATGCCATCTTATCTCTGTCCCAAAGCATTCCGTAGGTGTGGAAATCATCGCCGAGCACCTTGCCGTCAGGGCAGGTATATCTCTTGGCGCTGCTGTACTGACCGTCAAGAGAGGTGTGCTCATATCCCATTGACTCTCCTATAGATGTCGGCCATGAGTGGCAGTTGGCAGCTACAGAAAGGCTGTTGCCATAGGACTCATTTATATCAATCTCCGGTGAGAGTATGCGTCCCATCTCGTTGCTGCACGCCCAAAGTGTTACCCAGAAGCCGTCACCATGCGGTATCTTGGCGCTGTATTCAACAAAGCCGTATCTGTAGTTCATGGTGGTATCGGTTCTGAGCATACCGCCGTAGTAGTAGTTGTCATCTTCTGAAGCGGCTATTGTAAACTTGCCGTCTCTGACGTATGTGATTTTCGGATCAGCAGAACGGACAGATGTCTTGCCGTTCTTGCCCTTTGAGGTGGATTCGCCGAGATCGCATACATGCCACTTTGAAGTGTCAACGGAATCACCGTCAAAATCATCATACCAGGTCGGGGTGAAATACTTGCCCTTGTCATACGATGCAACGGCAGTATTATAATCGCCCTCAACATTATTCTTTTCATCTATCATGTCGGTCGAAGAGACAGTCTTTGCAAACTCTGATACGCCCATTGCGGTAGCATAATAGCTTCCGCCGCTTATCCAGACCTTGGTGCCTTCAACAGTTATGAAGAACTTTTCGCGGCCTTCTTTCGTATCAAATAGTTCATGCTTGGTGCCGCGGTTGGTATTGCCGACTATTATTTCATAGTTTCCGGCTTCGACATACTCATCCTCAACTATCTCAAGCTCATGTCCGGTCTTTTTAAGTATCTTGCTTACAAGATCCTCCATCTGGAGCTGGGTTATGTAAGAACCGTTGAAATGCTGTCTTACGATTTTGAAATACTTGATATCCTTATTGCCTATCTTTATGTCGGTGAAGTTACCCTCCGGCTCGTGCTCGTACAGGATACCGCCTTCAACGCCCTCTTCTTTTATGTAGTTGTCGCAGAAATAGCTGACTGCATCGGCATATGCACCGTTTCCGACAGCGATAATGCATATTTTCTTGCCAATGGTGCAGATGAAATACGCAGACTTTCTGGCAGCGTAGTTTTCATTCATATAATCTCTGGCAAGCTTGCTTTCCTCGCGGTTGGTATCGCCTATAAGTATCTCATATGCGTCCTTGCCGTCGGAAACATCGTCGGCAACGTTCTTAGGTGCCGTTCCGGAAACCTTGCGCAGGCTGCCGAAAAGCACAGAAGCGTTTTTGCTTAAATCCTCGGTTGCCTCGGCAGGTCTGACTATGGTATAGAGAGAGTCGCCGTCGGCATCCTTGTATGTAACCTTTTCCTTGGAAAAGATGTCAGCTGAAACACGGCTTTCGTTTTCCGATGCTCCGGATTTTGTGTCACTGCTGCCGCCCTTGCTGCACCCTGCAAAAATGGCAATCAGCATGACGAGAACAGTCATAAGTGCTACTGATCTCTTGAAATTCATTATTATCCCCCTTAAAGTTTTGTGAAATATTCACAGATTTCTTTTATCATTATAAAATATAACACCACATAATTACAAGTCAATTATTGATCATTTTGTGGACAATTATTGCTATTTTTATGTTTTCGGCAGTTTATTTTTCACAAAACTGTCAAATCTGCAACAGTCGCACCGATGAAATCAATCAATTCACTTTGGGAAAGCATAAGCTGACAGCCTTTTATACCGGCGCTGACCGTTATTTTATCATACAGAATTACCGTCTCATCAAAATATGTGGGAAAATCCTTTTTCATGCCTATCGGCGAGCAGCCGCCCCTGATATATCCGGTCAGACCCAAAAGCTCTTTTACCGCTACAAGCTCCACCCTCTTATCGCCTGCGACGGCGGCGCATTTTTTAAGGTCAAGTTCTGCATTTACCGGTATGCAGAACACAAGCAGCCCACGTTTTTCGCCCCTTGCGACAAGGGTCTTGAACATTATTTCAGGCGGCAGTCCGGTCTGTTTTGCTATATGAACACCGGAAAGGTCAGAGTCGTCCGGTACATACTCTATCGGCTCGTATTTAATTCCCGCCTTGTCGAGTTTTCGCATCGCATTGGTCTTATTCATAAAAAGCAGCTCCTTTTAAAAACTTATATATTTGCCGAGATGCATCGAATACAGTATGCACTCCTTTACATTTATCCCGAAAATTTTACCGAGTGCGTACTTATACACCTCGAGCTGACCGCTGTAGTAGCCTTTGAGCTGAGATATATCATTCACGGCGTCGGTTTTAAAGTCAAGTATGACCAGTCCGTCTTTCTCAAAGAAAATGCAGTCGGCTATTCCCTGGATTATCGTTGTGCTGTCTTTGTAAGGGTAATCTATCATAAACTTGTATTCACGCTTTACGTCAAGCGCCGAAGTCATACGCCTGTAAACATCACCGGCAAAAAATGCCTTTATGCCTTTAAGATCTATTGACGCAGCCTCTTCGGAAGTCAGAAACTCCCATTCCTCAAGTCTTTCAAGCTCCGCCTGAGGATCAGCCGATGCCGCTGCATAATCCGCATACTGCATGTATTTATGAACGGCAGTACCGCGTGCGGCAGGCGTCAGACCGGACTTGGACATAAACTCGGGACGTGCGGTAAACGAAAAGCTGTTGCCGTCTCCGTGTACAAGCTCGGTCACCGCTATTTTTGAAGGCACCGTACATTCGGCGTCATACGGGTATTTGAAACCGAACCGCCTTTCGAACTGCTCCGTATATCGCGCAACCTCCACTTCATCATGTAATACCGGTTCCAGGCGGTTGTTTTGAACATCCGCCTGTTCGGCTGTATCGGTAAAATATCTGACTGAGAGTGAAAATCTTGCGTCATTCCCGGTTCCAAACGGCACGACGTCGGCAAACTTTGCAAGCGCATCACCCGATTTTTGCAAAAGCAGCGCCATAAACAGCCACTTTGCATAGCTTTGTGCCGACAAAGCCGCTCCAAGCGGAATTTTTTCCGAATTTTCGCCGTCTGACATTCCAAGCGATACTGCCGCACTTCTGATCTTTGAGGCAATGTTATTATCGGTCACGGATATTAACAGCCGCTGTTCGGCACGGGTCATCGCGACATACAAAAGCCTTATTTCATCCGCAAGCAGCTTTTTCCTTTCGGCAATGCGCATTGCGTCTCTCGCCGCCGTGCCAAGCTTAGTGCCCGTCTCATCATCGATATACGAAGCACCGATGCCGAAGTGGTAATTATATATAAATGGGGCGTTAAGATCGGCTTTATTGAAGTTTCCGCCGAAGTTTGCAAGAAAGCATATGGGGAACTGCAGTCCTTTCGAGCCGTGAAGGCTCATTATCCTGACGGCGTTGCGGCTGCTTGTCGCGCCGCTTTCAACTGTGTTCTTGCTTTGCCTGTCAAGCTGCGACAGAAATGATGACAGTCCTCCGCCTGTTTCTTTGGTCATTTCATCAGCCATCAGCGAGAGCTTGTGAAGATTTGCGCTGCGCCTTTCGCCGTACGGCATTGCACTTACTATTTCCGGCAGCGCAGTATCATTATATATTTTATCGAGCAGCCGTCCTGCCGAAAGCGTGGCGGCATCCGAGCGGTATGAAGAAAGCAAAGCCAGCATATCGCTGCATTTTCTGTTGCCTGCCGCCGCTGCCGCCACTACGGCGGAATAAAGACTGCCGTGCCTGTGCGCAGCCCTTATATCAGCCAGTTCATCCGGCGTGAAGGCGAATACATTCGAGGTCATGGCTGCCAGCAGTGGAATATCCCTTGACGGATTATCGATTACACGCAAAACCGATACAGCCGTCATGACTTCGGGCGAATCAAAGAAACCGCCGGCATCGTAGGACACCGGTATTCCCCTTTTTTTCAATTCATCGGAATATATTTTTGCCCTTCCCGACGGGGAACGCATGAGTATGGCAAAGTCGCCGTACTGCGCTTTTCTCAGCTCTCCGTTTTTATCTGCCAGAAACGGCGGCTTTTTCATAAGCTCCTCTATTTTTTCGGCTATCGCCACCGCATCGGCTGCCTCTCTTTTCAGCTTGCTGCCGTCCGTTTCGCCGAGCATCAGTGTAACATCAGGCTCGCTGTTAAAAGGGAAATCTGCCTTGGCTGCAAGGCGCTCGTCGGCGTCGTAATCCATATTGCAGCTGTCCTTTGTCATAAGCGGCGCGCAGACGGCGTTTACAAATCCGCAGATATCGCCGCTGCTTCTGAAGTTAGCCTTCAGAATGACCTTTGATTTATCAGCCGATCCGTCATACAAAGGATATGAATTTTTATGCTTTAAAAAGTTATCGGGATTTGCGCCTCTGAAGCCGTAAATGCTCTGCTTTACGTCGCCGACCATAAAGAGGTGCTTCCCAAAATCGGATACGGCGAAAAACAGCGCATCCTGCAGATCGTTGTTGTCCTGATATTCGTCAACCATTACTTCGTCGTATTCACGGCATATATCACGGGACAGCTGTGACGGCACGGTTTTTCCGTCAACATTGTCGCAAAGAAGTCCCAGTGCAAGCTGTTCAATCTGGGCAAAGGTAAGCATGCCGTCAGCCGACAGTTCATTATAATACTGCTTAGAAAACTCCGATACTATGTCGCAGAAGGTCTTTACCATCGGGTATGCCTTTTGCAGTGAATCTTTTATTTCATCTTCATTTTTGTAAACGAACTCCTTTATCTTTGCAACGTTTTCCTTTATGCTTTTATGCATTTCGGTCACTGTGCTTTTTAAAGGATTATCGCTTTTAATGGTCGGTATTCTGTCGCTATTGCCGCCGTCTGCCAAAGCCAGCAGCCCGTCCCAGTCCCTGCTGCTTACCGCCAGCCGCATTTTGTCAAGCATTTCCGACCTGCTTGCAAACCACGGGACAAATCTATCCTCAAGGTCTGTTCCCGTGACCTCTCTTATTGCGAGTGTCGCCACATTCCCGGCTGCAGATAAAAGCTCATCGGCAAATTCGAAGAGTATGGATGCAAAGTCAGACTGTGCAAATGACGTACAATTGTATTTTTCAGCCGCACATTCCAGCCATTTTTCGGGGTCTGACATGCACATCGACATTTCGTAGACGCTTTTTATCATGTCCTTCAGCCTGTTCTCATTCTGCTCTACGCCAAAAAGGCTTGACAGCATATCAAAGCCTACGGTAGGCTCGGAATAGTAATCAAAAAGCACACTGTCGAGAGCCTTATCGGCAGCTGAATCGGCTTTTGCCGGATCCGCGACCGCAAAATTCGGGCTGATGCCGAGCATGGAAAAATGTTTTCTCACAAGATCTATGCAAAATGAATCTATAGTGCATATTTTTGCGTTCTGCAGCAGCAGCTTTTGCTTCAGATAGTATCCGTTTGAAGGTTCTTCCGCTATTCTTTCATCAAGCCTTGCGGCAATTCTCAGCCTCATTTCGAGGGCAGAAGCATTTGTAAAGGTCACTATCAGCAGTCTGTCGGCGCTAATACCGTTTTCCTTGTCGCATATTCTGCTTACCACTCTTTCGGTCAGAACGGCTGTCTTGCCCGAGCCGGCAGCCGCCGATACGAGCACCGTTCCGGCGGCTTTTATCGCCGTTTGCTGATCGTCTGTGAATTTTACAGCCACACCTATATCTCCTTTAATTCTTCCTTCATGGTTTCAACCGTTTCGCCGATTTTCAAATCTTTATGCTCACGGCAGATGTTTTGGTCGTCCTTTCGGCATACCGATGCGTAGTCGCAATACTCACATTCCGTCCTGCCGCCGTTTTTAAGAGGGACTGCCGATATGTTACCATTCGAAATAAGGCTGCCGAGCCTTGCAAGGGTCATATCTATGTATTTGAAGATCGTATTGAAATCATCGGTCGAAATGACCTTGCTGTAGGCGTCAAATGTACCCTTTTTATTTATCTTTGCCGGAACGATCTTGCCGCCGAGATCAGCCTCCATTGAGCGCACAACCTCTCTGTCGTCGTCTAAAATTCCGTCCATTTTAATGTATCTTTTATCACCGGTATCGGTGTTCCGTGCCGCGCGCATATATAAAACACCAGCCGGTCTGTCCGCCCCGAGCAGCTCCCTGCCGTTCTTTATTATCGTATAAAGATAAATCAGCATCTGCATGTTCATGCCGTCAAGAAGATCGGACAAATCAAAGCTTTTATGCCCCGTTTTATAATCTACAACCCTGACCGAGCCGTCCGGTGATGTGTCGACCCTGTCAATGCTTCCCTTTATGTGAACATTGCAGCCGTTGTCGCTTTTTACGGTCACAGGCTCAACCGCCTCACCCTTGCCTACCTTGAGCTCGCAAAAGCGCGGTCTGAATTTACTTTGTGCAAATTCATTATTAAGAGCGGTGCAGACATAGGTCACCGTTCTTTTTATAGCGGTAATCATATAAAAGAATCTGTCGTCAAGCGACTCCTTACCGGCACCGATATATACGAGATATCCGTCACAGATCGCCGACACCTCGTCCGGTATAGCGGCAGGATCTGTCGTCCCGATATCGTCAATATGTGCATTTACAAACTGCTCGAGCGCATAATGGACAATGTTTCCCCTTGTAAGCGGATCAAAATCGACCTTGTCGAGCCTCCTTGCGCCGAGGCCGTACTTGCAGAAATAAGAAAACCGGCACTTTCCGAAATCCTCAATTTTAGATGCCGAAAGCTGAATGTCGTTTCCGTACAGCTTTTTTGCCGCTTCGCCCGAAAGGACCGGTGCATTTCCCTTAGCCGCGTCATCAACACTGCCGAGGCGCGCGCTGTATAAGGTGTCCTTTGAAAACAGTCTTTTTAATGCTTCAACGGCATCAGAGCCGGACAAATAGCTGCCTGCCATAGCCTCAAAAGCCCTGTGCTTTGATTCCGGCATAACAATTCCCGAAAAAGGATCTGCGTCTGCGGCAATCAGCCCACAGCCTTCAAAACTCTTTTTTATCCTTACAAGCTCCGACGACGGCTCGAGCACGGCTCCGTTGGCGCCTGTTTCACTATACGAAAGATAAACCTTGTCGCTCGCCGCGGCAGCGGAATAATAAAACAGGAAGTTTTCGTCTATTCTGTCCGAAAGAGCGTTGTCGGCTACATTGAATCCGTTATCTATCATAACTGTGCGTTCAGCGGATGAAAACAGCCCGTCATTTTTAAGAGAGGCAGGGAAAACGTCCTCGTTGACGCCCACAAGAAATACAACTTTTGGTCTTAACGGTCTTATCCTGTCCGCTGTGCCGAACATTACCTCATCCTTGGTCTGAGGTATTTCGCCTACCGTTTCAAACGACAGCGTTTGTGACAGCATGTCCGAAAATTCGGAATGTGTAAGTGTTCCTTTTGATACGGCGCATATTTTGTCAAGAACCTTTATGAACACATCGTATCCGGCGCGCTGGTATTCCGCTTCCCTCAGCATGCCTTTTTTGTCAAGTGCATCCGCGTATTCTTTGAGTGTACCGATTGTATTGCAGTCGTCTATGAGTCTCATGACAGCGGCAGAGAATTCTTCCGCAGTCGCGTTGTCGATCCGTGCCAACCTAACAATAGGCGCTATGGCTTTTTCTCTTAACTCGTTCAGTTTTGTATTGTCAAATCCGGCTTCTCCGCTTTTGAGACCCGCCGGGTTCATGTCCCAGTCAGACAGCCACTTTTTTCCCGATATGCTCCACACATATACATAGTTTTCCAAGATGGAGATTTCCCCGACGGAAAGGCCGGCAAGTCCTGTTTTCAGATACTTAAGTATCTCCTTTGTGTCAAGCTTCACCGATGAAAGGGCCGAGGTAACAAAAACCGAAAGCGGCAGCTCCGACGCCGGTATTCTTGTGTCCGTAAAGCACGGCACGTCATTTATTGCGGCGATATTCCGGACGGCGTTTAGATATCTGTCCCCGGTTCTTGAAATAATAACTATATCGCGGTATCTGTACCCGTTTTCGCGAACGAGCCGCCGTATTTCGTTCATTACAAGACCAATCTCATCGTGCACAGAGCCTGCGCTGATTATTGTAACGGTCCCGTCGTCACCACGGCATGTTCCAGTACTGCGACCGGACAGGAAACTTTCGAATACATGTTGCCCGTCAGCAGGCTCCGGCAGCACGTTGGTCTCTACGCCGATACCGTGCGAGGCGGCATATCTTATGAGCTTTGCGGCAGTGCCTGAAACATTGGCGAATATATCAACATTTGACCGCGGTGCAGCGCTGCCGCAGCAAAATGCCGCAACCACCCGTTCGCTGCCGGCAATTATGCGGTCAAGCATTAAGTACTGCGATGCAGTAAAGCCCTTGAATTCGTCAATAATAACAGTTTTGCCGCTGAAAAAATCACTGCCTCGCATAAGCGACACGGTTTTCTCCACAAGGTCGAGCGGATCTGTAAATGAATGTTTTGTAAGTGCGTCATATGCGCCTAATATCAGCGCGATATCATGAAGCTTGTCCGAAAAAGCGGTATTCTGAACCGTTTTGGACAAAACGCTTAGGTCATCCTTGGAAACGCACGATTGCTTCATCTCGGTCACAGCTGAAACAGCTTTTTTTGCAAAATCGGCAGAATAGACATATTTCGAATAATGCTTCATGCTGTCAGCCGATGATATTATAGCAAGTCGGGTAAGCAGAAATCTTATTCCGTCATCAACATTCCTGCCGGCAATACCGCCGTAGCATGTGCATATTTCCGAGCAAAGGCTTGTAAAGCTGTGTATTTTAATCTTATTTGATACGACCGGTCCCAGTGTTTCAAGCAGCAAGCGCTGACATTCAAAGCTGAACTGCTCCGGTACGAGCAATATAACCTCTTTGCCGAGCTCTGCTGCCTCTTTTGCGGCTTTTACGCAAAGAGCAGTCTTTCCCGTGCGTTTTCTGCCAAGAATCAAGCTTAACATTTTACGTCTCCTTAAACTTCACATCCGAATTCATATCAAAAGAACAGTCTTACAGTCAAAAGCCCCAGCACGCCGGGGATCCCGAGCAGTGCGCTTGAGGCGACTGTCCACCCGTTGACCGCTATGGATATTCCGGTAAACCTTTCGGTCAGATTTACGGCGACCATAACAGCCAGTCCGGAAAGTGCGGACAAAAGCAGGGTTTTGAGGGTCTTGCCGCTCTTTACCGAAAAAATCAAAAGCATCAATGCATATATCGATAATAAAATAATAAGAGATATTTTAATAAATTGCAAGTGTATTTCCCCTTTCATTCATTGTTATGAGGAAATATGCGATTATATGTGCACGACAATGCCTGCAGGCTATTGAAAAGAGCACAAAAAGCTATTATAATACATAAAAAGGAGTGACAAATATGGACGAAAGAATAAGCAAGGTACTGAAAGCACTTGAGAGCAACAATATGGACGCCTTTTATGCCGAAACGGCAGCCGAGGCAAAAGCAAAAGCGCTGTCATTGATAAAGGAGGGCATGACCGTCGCCTACGGCGGTTCGGTAACCCTCAAAGAGACCGGTATACTTGATGCGGTCTCATGCGGCAATTACAATTTTCTTGACCGCGGCAAGGCGAAAACGCCTGAAGAGCTTAAAAATATTTACCGCAAATGTTTTTCAGCCGACGTTTATTTAAGCTCCGCAAACGCCATAACCGAAAACGGCGAGCTTTATAACGTCGATGGCACAGGCAACCGGATAGCCGCTATTGCATATGGTCCGGACAGTGTTATAATTGTTGCCGGAAAAAATAAGATAGTTTCCGATCTTGATGAAGCGGTAATAAAGGTCAAATCATCGGCGGCTCCTAAAAACTGCGTCCGGCTTTCAAAGGACACATATTGCAGATTCAAGGGCAACTGCGCGGCACTTGACACCGGCTGCGACCACAGTATCAGCGATATTACCGAGGGCTGCCGCAGCAAGGACAGAATATGCAGGGATTACCTTATAACCGGCATCCAGGCAGTAAAGGGACGTATCAAGGTTATAATAGCAAACGAGGATCTCGGTTATTAATATATCATATCTTCTGTCCCGTTTTTGGTACTCTAGCAAAAAAGTTTCGAAAAAATCCCACCGAAAAATCGGTGGGATTTCATTTAATACTGATAATGCTGATTACTTATTGAAGATATCGAGAACGGTAGCAAACTCGCCGTCGTCATCATTAGCGCCCGAAACGCTGTTGAGGATATCATCGGCAGGGCTTGTTTCTTCCTTGCCGTTGTCACCGAGACCGGTAGCGACAACAGTTATACGCATTTCATCCTCAAGGGTATCATCAAGCTGAGCACCCCAGATAATGGTGGCGTCGGGATGAGCCATATTGGAGATAATGGTGGAAGCCTGTTCGACCTCCTCAAGACCTATATCCATAGAACCTACTATGCTGATTATAACGCCGCGTGCGTTCTCCATATTGGTCTCAATAAGCGGGCTGGAGATAGCCTTCTGCGCCGCCTGCTCAGCCTTGTCGCGTCCGTTGGCGATACCGACGCCCATGTGAGCATAGCCGGCGTCCTTCATGACGGCTGTGACATCAGCAAAGTCAAGGTTGACCATAGCGGTAACATTGATAAGCTCGGAAATGCTCTGAACGCCCTGACGGAGAACGTCGTCGGCGATTTCAAACGCATTCTTGAGGGTTATCTTCTGCTCCGAAACGAATTTCAGTCTCTCGTTCGGGATAACTATAAGGCTGTCAACATGCTCACGGAGTGCAGCAATGCCCTCTTCAGCCTGAGTCATTCTCCTCTTGCCTTCAAACGAGAAAGGCTTTGTAACAATGCCTATGGTAAGTATACCAAGCTCCTTAGCTATCTGAGCAACAACAGGAGCTGCACCGGTACCTGTACCGCCGCCCATACCGGCAGCGATGAACACCATATCAGCACTGCGAAGTGCTGCGGCTATTTCATCCTTGGACTCCTGGGCTGCGCTCTCGCCTTTATCGGGGCTTGCGCCTGCGCCCTGACCCTTGGTCAGCTTTTCGCCGATCTGGATCTTATGAGTAGCCTTTGATTTGAGCAGAGCAGCTTTATCGGTGTTAATAGCAATAAATTCAACGCCGCGAACGCCTGCGTCAACCATACGGTTGACAGCATTGCCGCCGCCGCCGCCAACGCCGACAACCTTAATCTGAACAACATCCGCTGTTTCGTTATCAATTTCGAATGCCATTTTTATCATCCTTCCAACAGTTATGTAAACAAAATTTATAACTTTTCAGTATCTATTATTGATTTTATCATGAAACAAAATAAAATGCAACACAAATTATTTGAAAACGCAAACTTTTTTTGTAATAATTCCGACAAAATTTATGTATAATCCTTTCAGTTCAGCATGTCGGATATATCCTCGTATACCAAAGTCGCCTTTTTGTTGGTCTCGCTCCAACTGCTAAGGTCGATCTTTGCACTTGCGCCCTCTGTGACAGAGCTTATCATGGTAGACAAAAATGAAAGCTTCCGGCTGAGGTTTGTGCCGCTCCCGAAATTCACAAAAAGCCTGTTATCAAGCACGACCGACATTGACACCCTGCTTGAAATATCAATAACGGTTGCACCCATTTCAGCCGACGATGCGTAGGCTATTATTTCCTTTAAATCTTCATATTCCGCACTTTCCTGAAATGTAAGCAGTGTTCCCGGTACTGCTTTGACGTTTTCGCTGCACTTTATGTACAACAGTCCTTCCCTTTTCCCGTCAGTCTGAGCCAGCACCTTAAAATCGCTGTCAACAATATAGTATGCATTTTCTATGCATACTACTGCATACTCCTCGGCAGGGGTAACCTCTACTTTCACCTTGTCGGGAAATTTCCTGCTGACCTTAGCCGTCTTGACATAAGGAAGCGAGGCTTCAATATTTGATACTGCCTTTTCTGTGTTTATCCTCAGAAGATTGTCGCCGACCGCGATACCGGTGTGCGATGTTATTTCATCCGCTCCGTACACGCTGGACCCCAGAAGTTCGAAACCTGTGACATTAAAAAAAACGGTAAGCGACAGCGCCGTCAGCGTTCCGAGTACTATCATGGCAAGAAATATGTAAAACGCCGGTTTTAAGTGGCGCTTTTTGCGTTTTTTTGTTTTCTTTGGAGATCGCCTTGGCTCTCCGTTATATTCGACCTTCATTGAGAATACCCCTTAATTCAAACTATCCTTTTAATGTCGGCGCCGAGAGCGCCGAGATCATTTTCTATACCTTCATATCCGCGATCGATATAGCATGCATTTTCAACCACCGATGTGCCCGATGCCGAGAGCGAGGATATGACGAGTGCCGCACCTCCCCTGAGGTCATGCGCAGCAACAGTGGCACCGCTCATGCGCCTTACACCGGAAATGACAGCGACCCTTCCTATCACCTTGATATTCGCGCCCTGACGTATCAGCTCACCGACATATCTGAAGCGGTTGTCAAATATATTTTCTATGAATACACTCGTACCGCGCAGCTTAGACGCAAAAGCGACCAGCAGCGGTCCGGAATCGGTCGGAAAGCCCGGATACGGCTCGGTCGATACGGTATCGAAAGCCCCTAACCGTTTGTCTGATGTAAGTAATATGTCATTGTCAGACGCCGAAACGGTGCATCCGCAATCCTTCAGCACGGTAATAACCGGGAGAATAAGATCCGGCTGCACATTTTTAAGCCGCAATTTTCCGGAGCATGCAGCGCCGGCAAAAAGATATGTTGCGGCAACTATGCGGTCGGGCATGACCGTATACTCGGTGCTGTGGAGTTTTTTTACACCGTTTATTATTATTGTATCGCTGCCGTCGCCCGAAATGTCTGCCCCACAGCCCCTTAAGAAACCGCAAAGATCAGATATTTCCGGCTCACGCGCCGCGTTTCTGATCGTAGTGGTTCCCCTGCCGGTCGCCGCAGCAAGCAGAATGTTTTCGGTCGCGCCTACACTCGGGCACCGCAAATGAAGCTCACATCCGACGGCGCCGTCCGGCATATTGCAGATTATATTGCCGTAAGACTGCTCTATTTCCGCGCCGAGACGTTTCAAGGCGTCGATGTGGATGTCTATCGGTCTGGGTCCCAGCTCGCATCCGCCGGGCAGACTCATCACCGCTTTGCCCGTACGCGCCGCGACAGCACCCATAAACACTATGGATGACCTCATTTCGCGCATAAGTCCACCGGGTATCTCACTGCATGTAAGACTGTCACCGCACACCGTAACGGTATGCCCTTCACGGCATATGCGGCAGCCGAGCCGTTCAAGTATTTTAATCGACACATCCACATCCGAAAGATGCGGACAATTATGTAGTACACATTCTTCTTCGCAAAGGCAGGTTGCCGCAAGCAGCGGCAGTACACTGTTTTTAGCACCATGAACGGACAGCTCACCGTTCAGGTGTTTTCCACCGTTAATAACAAAGCCGGACATAGCATGCACCTCAGTACATACTATGCCGAACATTAAAAAATGCTATTTGGTCTGTAAATTCATAAGTATATCCGCTATTCTGCGGTCGGCGTCAACTATCGCTTCCCTGCCGGCATTCTCGGACATCCGGCAAAGCTTCTGTTTATCACCGAGCAGCGAACGAATCGTGGAAAGCAGCCGTTCTCCAATCAGATCCTTTTCCTCTATTATCTCAGCCGCACCGGCATTTTTAAGTGCCATTGCGTTATGAAACTGATGATTTTCGGCTACATAAGGTGACGGTATGAGCACCGACGGCTTTTTGCATACCTCAAGCTCATTTATGGTCATTGCACCGGCACGGCAGACCACTATGTCAGCCGCCGCCATAAGCACATCCATATTATCTATATATTCATAGATATTCACATGGCAGTCGTCCGCATTGCCGCCGGCAGACTCAAGGTCAGACATAAACTCGCCGTATCCCGACCTGCCCGTTCCATGAAACAGGTAGAACGATCCGCTGTTTGCAGCGGCTTTTGCCAACGATACGACCGCTTTGTTTATGTATTTGGCGCCGAGGCTTCCGCCGAATGACAGAACCATATCGGCATCTTCCGGTATGCCGAGCTTTTTCCTTGCCTCATTACGGCTCAGGGCTGTGAGCTGTGATCGGATAGGATTGCCGGTAACGATCGGAGGGTTTTTACATTTCAGTCTCTCTTCAGCCGCTTTCATACCGAGCATTACTACGTCGACGCGCGGTGCAAGCATTTTGATGGTAACTCCCGGAAAGGCGTTTGACTCATGTACTGCCGTTTTTATTCCGAGCTTTGCCGCCTCCATCACAACCGGTCCGCAGACATATCCACCGGTGCCGATAACGACATCGGGCTGAAGCTTTTTGAGCAGCTTTCTTGATCTGCCCGACGAAGTGATCGCCTTAAATGCGGCACTTATATTTTTAAATATGTTTTTAACGGTCAGCTTACGCTGAAAGCCGGCAACGTCTATGGTATAAAAATCATATCCCGCCATGGGTACAAGACGGCTTTCCATCCCCTTTTTCGTACCTATAAAGCTGATACGGCAATCGGGGTCCGCCTTTTTAAGATATCCTGCAACGGCTATCGCCGGATTGATATGTCCGGCTGTTCCGCCGCCGGCAAAAAGATAATGCATGTGTTTAATAGCTTCCTTTCGCTACAAATTCTTTTTTGTGCTGCAGCTTCTTGACACCGACAGCACCAGTCCCATTTCCATAAGCAGTATAACGAGCGACGTGCCGCCGTAGCTGAAGAAAGGAAGACTAATCCCTGTGTTGGGTATCGTGTTGGTGACAACAAGAACATTAAGCGCCATCTGTACTCCGACCTGGAATGTAAGTCCCAAAGCCAGCAGCGAACCGAAGCGGTCGGGCGCGCGCATCGCGATCACAAATCCGCGCCACATAAGCATACAGAACATTATAATTATTATCATTGCGCCTATAAAGCCAAGCTCCTCGCAGACAATGGCAAATATAAAATCGTTGTGCGGTTCAGGCACCCACAGATGCTTCTGATTTGACTGACCGAGACCGCGCCCCGTCACTCCACCTGAGCCTATCGACAAAAGCGACTGTATGGTCTGCCAGCCCTCGGCTGACGGTGCTGACCACGGATCGAGCCAGTACGTTATTCTGTCCTGCGCATATTTTATAACGCCGCTGAAAACGGCAAATGCACCTGCCGCCGCTATCGCCCCGCCTATCGCGAGATACCGAAGCTTTATGCCGCCGACCGTCATCATTACGACACCTATCAGAAATATCAGTACCGTAGCCGAGAGGTGCGGTTCGAGAACGACAAGCACACAGACAAGTCCAACCAATGATCCTAAAAACAGAACGCCGAATTTAAAGGTTTTCATAAGGTTCTGATTTGCCGCTATAAGGTGTGCAAGAATAAGTATGACCGCCAGCTTTGCAAGCTCTGACGGCTGAAAGTTTATAGGTCCTACCGAAAACCAGCGCTTGACCGATGTGTTCGGCACCATAGGCGGCAGAATCAGCATCACGCCGAGAAATATCACGATAATTATATAAAACGGTATCGCAAATTTTCTGACAAAATGATAATCGATGCGCGATATCAAAAGCATCATTAAGACGCCGAACACCGCAAACACCGCCTGCTTTGTTATGAAGTAATAGCTGTTATGATACCTTGTATCGGCATAGACATAGCTTGCCGAAAACAGCATGACAAGTCCCGTAAGCAGAATTATAAGCAGCAAAAAGAAAAAGGTGAGATCCATTTTTCCGCCGATAAAGACGCTTGACCAAAAGCCCTTTTTGTTTTTCTCTATCTTTTCGGACATATGCACCTCTCCTTTTTTTGATTTTAATACAGAATAAATCCTATCCCAGCAGGACCGCTGCCACACACGCACCGCAGCCCAAAAGTGTCACAAGTGAAAATACGGCGACTATCTTCACCTCGCTCCAACCGCATTTTTCAAAATGGTGATGTATCGGGCACATTTTGAAAAGGCGTTTGCCGGTCCTTTTATAATGCACGACCTGCAATATATCAGACAGAGCCTCAATAAGATATATAATGCCTGCGAGCAGCAGATATACCGGTCTGCCTATGCAAAATGCAAGCGCTACTACCGAGCCGCCGAGGAACATCGAACCGGTATCGCCCATAAACAGCTTGGCAGGATGCCAGTTCCAGACAAGGAAGCCTATAAGCGCTCCTGCAAGGGCGGCGGACATTATATTGGCGCCCTCAAAGCCTAAAAAGCCTGCCATAAGCATAAAAGCGCAGGCAACTATCATGGTGACCGATCCTGCGAGCCCGTCTATTCCGTCGGTAAGGTTTACGGCGTTTGTAAAGCCGTAGATAAAGAAAAATGCGACCGGCCAGAATATGAGACCGATACCGGAGGCTATGTTTACATCTCCTACGAACGGTATCCATGTTGTTTTAAGTCCTGCAAAAGCGAGACTGCAAAGATATCCTGCAGATGCAATGGACTGGAGCAGCGTTTTCTGCCAAGCGGTAAGACCGAGGTTGCGTTTTTTAACGACCTTTATGTAGTCGTCGAAAAAGCCTATCAGTCCCATACCTACCGCCAGTCCGATACCTGCAAATATCTGAGTAAACTGAACACTGTTGTCAAATTCCGACCTAAGTGTGCCGCCGAGCGGAGCATTGAAGCCGAAGGCAATCGCCACTCCTACCGCAAATCCGGCTACTATAAGCAGACCGCCCATCGTAGGTGTTCCCTGCTTTGATTTGTGCCATTCCGGTCCGTCCTCAAGTATAGTTTGACCGAATTTCAGCCTTTTAAGCAGCGGTATCATCGGCGCGCCCAGTGACCACGCCACCAAAAAAGCCGCAAGTGCCGCAATAGCCGGAATGAAATTTCTCATTTCTTTACAGTCCCTTCTTTTAAGCATAAGGTGAGCATCAGAGCTCGGTCAGTGCCTCGGCAACGACCTCGCGCTCGTCAAGGTGGACAGTACCTGTTTTCAGTATCTGATAGGTCTCATGTCCCTTGCCTGCCAATACGATTATATCACCTTTTTTCGCAATATGCACGGCTTTTTTTATGGCATCTATTCGCGACTCGATCACCTCGTACGGCTTTTTGCAGTCCTTCATGCCTTCCAATATGTCATTTATGATAGCCATGGGCTCCTCTGTTCTCGGATTGTCGCTCGTTACGATTATATAATCGGCAAGAGAAGCGGCTATGGCTCCCATCTTAGGACGCTTGGTGCGGTCCCTGTCGCCGCCGCAGCCGAAAACGACTATAAGTCTGTTTTTCTCGCAATCCTCAAAGGTCTTAAGTATATTTTCAAGACCGTCCGGAGTATGGGCATAATCGATTATAACGGTAAAATCTTTACCGGTCGGCACGACCTCCGCCCTGCCCTTTACACCGGTCATTTTTGCAAATCCTGCTGCTACGGTCTCAATGGGTATTCCGAGTTTTACCGCGCAGGCGGCAGCACACATGGCGTTATACGGTGTGAATTTTCCGCCTATCTTGGTCTTTATCCTGCCGATTATACCTATTCCGGAGAATACGAAATCAACACCGTCAGGTCTTAGGTTTATATTTTTGGCTGTGTAATCGGCAAGATCACTTTTGCACGAATAGGTCGCAACCGGACATGAGAGTCCCTCGCTCATGGTGCCGAAATAGCTGTCGTCACTGTTCATAATCGCAATCTTACTGTGCATAAACAGCTTCTTTTTCGCACGCATGTAGTTGTCCATGGTGATGTGGTAATCGAGATGATCCTGAGTAAGATTGGTAAACAGACCTGCTTCAAAGGTTATGCCGTAAACTCTGTCCTGATCAAGTGCATGTGACGAGACCTCCATAACGCAGTAGTCACAGCCCGATTTCTCCATAAGCGAAAACATTGACTGCAGCTCATAAGCGCTCGGCGTAGTATTTTTTGACGGCAGTATCTCGTCACCTATCATGTTCTGTATTGTGCCGACAAGTCCCACCTTGTGTCCTGCCTGTTCGAGTATGGCTTTGAGCATATATGATACCGAGGTCTTACCGTTTGTGCCGGTAACACCGATAATTTTGAGCTTATTCGCCGGTTCACCGAACCACTTTGCACACATAACGGCGTATTCGGTGCGCGTGTCCTCGACAAACACCTGACAGTCAAGCCCCACGTCCTTTTCGCAGATAACGGCTGCAGCGCCTGCTGCCACAGCAGCTTCAGCAAATTTATGCCCGTCAGCCGCGGTACCCCTTATGCATACAAAAGCATTTCCCGGACCTACATGACGCGAGTCGCAGGTAACGCCGGTTATTTCAACATCGGCAAGTCTGCCTGCCTTTTCTCCCATAAGTTCTGATAACTTCATATGATTTACCTCTATTCCTTTCGGTGGGGTTATTCCGCCGTCTCGGTCGTTCTGAAATAGACCGTTATTATCGTTCCTGCGTCGGTCTCGGTGTCCTTCTGGATACTCTGTTTATAGGATACCACTCCGGACTGCGTCAGCGACGCACCCGAGAACTGAACGTTTATATTGTTTTTGGCAGCCAGTGCCTTGACGCCGCTTACAGTCAGTCCCGAGAAGTCCGGAACCGTTACATTTTCGACGGTATCGGGGGATTCTGTATACAGTATCACAACACCGTCGCTGTATATCGATTCAGCCGCCGTCGGAAACTGCTTAACTACAGTATCGCCGTTTCCGATGATCTTATATGTGAGTTTCTGCGATTTTATCATATTTTTTGCGGTTTCAATGCTCTGACCTGTGACAGACGGTATTCTTACCGCCATTGAGGCAAGCTCCTCGTCGCTGTATTTGGGGTCTACTCCGAGATACGGCAGTATCTCTGACAGTATCTGACCGCCGACAGGGGCGGCTATGGTACCGCCGTAGTAAGCGTCGCCGTGCGGTTCGTCAAGCATGACGAGAACGGCTATTTCCGGATCGTTTATCGGTGCTACGCCGCAGAATGACGCTATATAAAGCCCCGACTCTCCCGTTTCAAGCATCTTGGAGACCTTCTGTGAGGTACCGGTTTTACCGCCTATTCTGTAGCCCGAAACATATGCGTTCTTACCGCCGCCGCCGTCAACAACGGCTTCCATGAGCGTACGCAGCAGGTTTGATGTCTCGCTTGATATGACCTGTCGCTTTACCGTGTTATTCATAGATTTGACTGTATTGCCGCTCGAATCAACTATTTTGCTGACAAGATGCGGAGTTACAAGATATCCGCCGTTCACCGCGGCTGACACCGCCGTTATCATCTGTATCGGCGTAACATTGAAGGTCTGACCGAATGAGGATGACGCAAGCTCGGTCAGTCCCATTTTTGCGTAGGTGTGATACACCGGAGACGCTTCGCCCGGAAGATCGATACCGGTCTTCCCGGTCAGTCCGAACGCCTCAAAATACTTTGAGAAGGTCGCGGCTCCGAGCTGCTGACCAAAGGTGATGAATACCGGGTTGCAGGAATTCTGCATTGCCTGCGTAAGGCTTTCGCCGCCGTGTCCCGACCTTTTGTGGCAGCTGTAACGCTGTCCGGCTATGACTATGTATCCGTTGCAGTTGTAGTGACTGTTTATATTGGTTACGCCTTCCTCAATAGCCATTGCAGCCGTCACGACCTTAAAGACCGAGCCCGGCTCATAAGTGTCGGAGACCGCCTTGTTTCTCCATTGCTGATTGCGGAGTTCGGAAAGCTTTGCGGTTTTTTCATCGCCCTCAAGCGCGTCAACCACCGCCTGATCTGCTTCAGACAGCGTAAACGGATTATTAGGGTCAAAATCGCCCTTTACCGACATTGCGTATATCTCGCCGGTGTTGACATTCATACATACAACGGCGCCGCGCTCGGCGACCTTGTTATCTGCTATTGCCTGTGTAAGATATTTGTCACATACATGCTGTATGTATTCGTCAAGCGTACTTACAAGCGAATTGCCCGGCTTTGCCTCGATCTCGACCTCATAGCTCAGCGGCATGTCGTTGCCTCTGCCGTCCTTGGCAGCCACAACACGGCCTGGGGTTCCGGTAAGATAGTCGTCATAGTATTTTTCGAGGCCTGACAGTCCCTGATTATCCGATCCGACAAAGCCAAGCACTACCGACGCCAGGTTGTCGTTGGGATAATACCTCTTGCTTGCCTCATCAAGTCCTATATAGTTGCCAACCTTGTATTTGCTGTTTGAGATGTACTCTCTTACTTTATCAGCCTCAGGCTTTTCAACATTGGTCTTTACCTTGACGTAGCTTGTGTTCTTATTGGTATAGTCAAGCACCGTCTGATAGTCAAGCCCTAATATCGATGAAAGATTTTCGGCAATCTCATTTTTTGTTGCCGCCAGTTCATCCTCTTTGGTTATTTTTTTGAAGCTGTTTGGCGTTATGTAAACCGTCCAGACCTGTGCGCTGGTTGCAAGCAGTTCCATGTTGCGGTCATATATCTCGCCGCGCGTCGCGCTGAGCTCGGTATCATAAAGCTGCTGTTCGGCTGCCTTCTGCTGATAAAAGTCATTATCTATCATCATGATATAGGCAAGGCGCGCACCTACAACGCCGAAGGTGCATATAAGCATGCACAGCCAAACGACAAGTATTCTTATTATCATACTTTTATTCGGACCTTTTTGCACGCTTTGCACCCCTTTTCGACATTTCTCAATAAACACCTTGACGAGAGCCGGACAAAAGTCCGACCCTCGCCGATCAATTTACCTTTTCATACAAGTATATTTAAACATAAGGCTGACTATTCAATTTCCGCAGTAATATTGCCGCCGGAATTCTGAGCGGTGTCGGCACCGTTGGTCTTTATGTATGTAACCTGGCTTTTTTCGCACTTTTGCATACCGAGTGCTTCGGCTGCTTCCTCAAGGTTTGACAGGGACACCTTGCGTCCCAGTTCAACGTCAAGTCTCGTTGACTCGCTTTCAAGCTCGGTTATTTCTTTTTTGACGCTGTTAATCTTTGAGTTGAGCGACGATATTTCAGCCCTTAAATAAAGGCTGCCGCAGATTGCCGACAGCACAAGCGCCGACAGAATGAGTTTCTTTACAAGTGATAATATTCCCTTCGCGGACGCCTTATTCTTTACTTTTCTTTTATCTTCGGGATATTCAAGTATAGTGGCTTTGCTCTCTGCACTCTTCGGTGCAAATATCTCATAATCGTAAGCAAAGCTGTCGTTATAATACTTCAGATTATCCATTGCCGCTTTTTACTCCCTTGAATTATTGTTACAACTTTTCGATAACACGCAGCTTGGCGCTGCGGCTCCTCGGATTTTCGTTTACTTCCTTTTCGGTCGGCACGATAGGCTTCCTTGATGGCAGCATACCGCGCGGCTTCCTGCCGCACACGCAGACCGGTATGTCCGGCGGGCAGATACAGCCTTTGCAGAACTCGGCGAACAGTCGCTTTACCAGCCTGTCCTCAAGCGAATGAAAGGTTATCACGCAAAGCCTGCCGCCTGTTTTCAACCGGTCAAACGCCGCACTGATTCCGGCTGTCTCGGCTTCAAATTCGCCGTTTACGGCGATGCGTATAGCCTGAAAACTTTTTCTTGCCGGATGCCCGTCACGCCTTGCGGCTGCCGGCACCGAACGCCTTATTATATCTGCAAGCTGCAGCGTGGTGGTTATAGGAGTCTTTTCCCTTTCCCTCACTATGCTGCCTGCTATTTTACCGGCGAACTTTTCCTCGCCGTAATCTCTTAGTATCCTTACGAGTTCATCTTTGTCCCAGCCGTTTACAATATCGGCAGCACTGATGCCTTCCTTGCTCATCCGCATATCAAGCGGAGCGTCCGCGTGATACGAAAAGCCGCGGTCACCGTTGTCCAGCTGCCACGACGAAACGCCGAGGTCGAGCAGTACACCGTCAACAAGATCAATACCGAGACCGTCAAGCACGGTCGCCATATCGGCGAAATTTGACCTGACCACCTCAGCAGGTAAACCTTTTAACCTTTCAGCCGCGACCTTTACCGCGTCAGGATCGCGGTCAAGAGCGATAAGACGGCCGCTTTTCAGCCGCTTGGCTATTTCGCGCGAATGACCGGCACCTCCGGCGGTACCGTCCACATATATTCCGTTTTCTTTTATGTTTAAATTTTCGATGACCTCACAAAGGAGCACCGACTTATGTACAAATTCCATATCCTATATCAGAAGCCGAGAAGCTCAGCGAGCTGTGCGATAGACTCCGGCGTTTCCTCAGCCTGTTCAGCCTTAAACGCCTCACTGTCCCATATTTCAAGCTTGGACGACATGCCGATAATGGCGGCGTCACCCTTGAGATCGGCATACTCCCTCAAATTCTGAGGGATCAGCACCCTGCCCTGACTGTCGCAGGTCGAAAGCTCGGCACCTGAGTACATGAATCTTACAAGTTTACCTGCCTGAACAGCCGGAAGTGACTTCAGTTTCTCATCTATCTTCTGCCACTCGCCGATGGGATAAACACAAAGGCAGCGTTTACCGTCCGGACTGCGGCTGAGCATGAATTCCTGCCCCAGTTCCTCGCGGTACTTCGCCGGCACAAAGACACGGCCCTTTTTATCAACGCTGTGATTATGCTGTCCGAAAAACATGCAAGCCGCACCTCCTTTGTGCTTAATTACTCCACTTTTATGGTCTATAAGTGGTTTTTCACACCACAATTCACCACTGCAAATTTATTATATAATGCATCTTACAAATATGCAAGAACTTTTTTTATAAAAACTTAACATTTTTTTGCCAATAGTATTGTGACATTTTTGCATATACAAAATATTGTGCAGCGGTCAAATTTGTATTGACATAAGCCCAAAATAAATATATAATGTTTCCTGTGGCAGGCTTTGCCCTTTTGTGCCGCTGTGGTGAAATCGGCAGACACAAGGGACTTAAAATCCCTCGGTAGAAATACCATACCGGTTCAAGTCCGGTCAGCGGCACCACAAAAAAGCGACCTTTGTCCTGTAGACAAAGGTCGCTTTTTTGATATTCCTATTTTAAGGAGATATTTATGAGGTCTTTCACCGTAAACAGCAACGATGCCGGTCAGCGGCTCGATAAATTTGTGACCAAAGCGGCTCCCATGCTGCCGCAGAGCCTTTTGTACAAATATATAAGGTTGAAACGCATAAAGCTCAACCGCAAAAAGGCGCTCATAAGCACAAGGCTTTCGGTCGGCGACACGGTAGATATGTATATAGATGATGAGTTCTTCGGCAGCCGTGCACCTAAATACGATTTTTTGTCGGCGTCCGGTGTACTCGACATTGTTTACGAGGATGAAAACATACTTCTTGCCGATAAAAAGCAGGGGCTTCTTGTTCATCCGGACGAAAACGAATATGGCGACACGCTGATAGCAAGGATACAGCGCTATCTTTACGAAAAGGGCGAGTATGATCCGGAAAACGAAGCCAGCTTCCGTCCGGCGCTTGCCAACAGGATAGACCGGAATACCGGAGGAATAGTGATAGCCGCAAAAAACGCCGAGACGCTGAGGATACTCTGCCAGAAGATAAAGGACCGCGAGATAGACAAATGGTATCTCGCCGTTGTGCACGGGGTTCCGGAAAAGCGGTCTGATATCCTGGAAGGCTATCTTGAAAAGAACGAGCAGAAAAATCAGGTATATATAAAGGACAAGATGTCGGATCAGACAAGGACGATAAAGACCAAATACACCGTGCTTGCCGAAAATGACGGCTTGGCACTTTTGAAGGTCGAGCTGCTGACCGGGCGCACCCATCAGATAAGGGCGCACCTTGCGTCCATAGGTCACCCCCTGCTCGGCGACGGAAAATACGGCAAAAACGCGGCAGACAAGACAAAGGGCTTCAAGCATCAGGCGCTGTATTCATACCGCCTGCGGTTCAGTTTCACGACCGATGCCGGAATACTTGAATACCTTAACGGCAAAACGTTTGAAGTAAAATCGGTCTGGTTTGCCGACAAGCTGTTCCCCGACTGCAAATATAAAAGAAATTGACCTTTTATCCGATCAGAGTACCTAAAAACATAGAAAACAGGAGACGAGCAGTCCCCTGTTTAAGTTTGTCTTTAAATCTAAAATTTTCTTTTGCGGTATTATTGGCGCATTTTTGTTTTTTCGCTGACATGTGCGGCGGAAAAACGTTTTTCGAGAGCATTTGAGTGTAATATCGGCAAAGATAGATTGCGGTCCTAAAAAGCCTTGATTTTAGAGCGAACACACTCAAAACGTGTCAAATTTTCGGCACGCTAAAAGCCCCTGTCCGGGGCTTTTATTTTTTATCACTGCACTTCGTATCCAGCCGATACTATCGCGCTTTTTATCATTTCATCGGTGACCTTCAGGTCAGCGGTTACAACCGCTGTGCCCAAATCGTGGCTGACGACTGCATCCTGCACACCGTCTATTGCCATGATCGCCTTTTTTACAGCCATCTCGCAGTGCTGACACATCATACCTTTGACATTAAATGTTCTTTCCATTTTAACATTCTCCTTTTGTATATTATCGTTTGCATCCGAATGTCTCTTATTCTTAGGATGCAGTTTCGCAAAATTGAGTCTCAGTGCGTTTGTCACAACGCACACGCTCGAAAGGCTCATTGCCGCCGCTCCGAACATGGGATTCATCGACCAGTCGAGCAGATGCGTCCATGCTCCTGCCGCAAGCGGTATGCCGATGACATTATATATAAACGCCCAGAAAAGGTTTTCATGTATGTTGCGGAGAGTATATCTTCCGAGGCGTATTGCAGCAGGCACATCGGACAGTCGGCTCTTCATAAGCACAACATCGGCTGCATCTATTGCAATATCGGTTCCGGCGCCTATTGCAATTCCGATATCGGCACGCGCCAAAGCCGGAGCGTCGTTTATTCCGTCGCCCACCATCGCGGTTTTTGAGTTTTCGGACAGCTTTTTTACGACCGCTTCCTTGCCGTCTGGCAGTACGCCTGCTATGACCTCGTCTATACCTGCCTGCTTTGCTATTGCCTTGGCGGTACGTTCGTTGTCACCGGTCAGCATTACCACCTTAAGCCCCATACCTTTAAGTTCGGCAACGGCATCGTGGCTGTCGGGCTTTATCGTATCGGCGACGGCTATAAGACCTATAAACTTTCCGTCGAGCACAAAGAACATCGGTGTTTTGCCCTCTGCCGACAGCCTGTCGGCTGCCGCCTTGACATCGTCGCCAACCGCTGCGTTCTCTGCGGCAAAGGAAAGATTTCCGCCTATTATACTTTTGCCGTCTATAACGCCTTTTAGTCCGTGACCCGGCACTGCCTCGAAGCCCGATACATCACCGCGCGATATCTTCATTTCCTCAGCTTCCCGGAGTATTGCCTTTGCAAGCGGATGCTCGCTTTTTCCTTCAAGCGCCGCAGCCGCAGACAACAAACCGGTCTCATCCATTGCACCGAACGGCATAATATCTGTAACCTTGGGAGCTCCTTCAGTGACCGTTCCGGTCTTATCAAGCACCACCGTTCCGATACGTCCGGTACCTTCAAGCGCTGCTGCAGTTTTGAACAGTATACCGTTCTTGGCGCCAACGCCGCTGCCCACCATTATAGCCACAGGAGTTGCGAGTCCCAGCGCGCACGGACAGCTTATGACCAGCACCGATATAGCGCGTGCCAGTGCAAAGCCTACTGTCTGACCGACAAGCAGCCATATCACTGCGGTAATGACCGCTATTGAAATGACCACAGGCACAAAAATGCCGGACACCTTATCCGCCGCCTTTGCGATAGGCGCCTTTGTTGCGGATGCATCGCTTACCATTTTGATTATCTGAGACAGAGTAGTATCCTCGCCCACACGGACGGCATGGCACTTTAAAAATCCCGACCTGTTGACCGTTGCGGCTGATACACTGTCCCCTATGCCCTTTTCGACCGGAACACTTTCTCCGGTCAGAGCCGACTCATCGACCGCGCTGCTGCCGTCAAACACCGTGCCGTCGACCGGAATACTGTCGCCCGGTCGCACTATGAATATATCCCCGACCGCCACTTCGCCTATAGGAACGGTCACTTCCCTGCCGTCTTTCAGAACGGTCGCGGTTTTGGGCGACAGCTCCATAAGACCCTTTATTGCGTCGGTGGTTCTGCCCTTTGATATCGATTCCAGCATTTTGCCTACCGTTATAAGGGTAAGAATCATGGCTGCTGACTCAAAGTAAAACTCATGCATATAGTGCATGCCGGCGTGCATACCGTCGGTCATTACAACATCGGTCATTTTAAACAGCGCATACAGGCTGTAAACATATGCCGCTCCGGCGCCGAGGGATACGAGCGTGTCCATATTAGGCGCGCGGTGCAGAACACCCTTTGCGCCGTTTATAAAGAATTTGCGGTTTATCACCATGACTGCGGTGGTAAGCAGCAGCTGGATAATACCAATGGCAATATGGTTTTGCGCGAGCCTTTCTGGCAGCGGCCAGTTCCACATAGTATGACCCATTGAAAAATACATCAGCACAAGCAAAAAGCCGACCGACCATATAAGCCGGTTTTTAAGAGCCTTTGTTTCAGCTTTGCCCGGATCACCTTCATCGCTTTTTTCTTCCTGTTTTCCCTTGACCGACGCACCGTAACCGGCTTTTACGACTGCGTCGATTACGACGCCGCTCTCAACATTACCTTCTACCGACATTGAACCGGTAAGTAAATTGACCGAGCAGTCGCTGACGCCCTTTACAGCCCTTACTGCCTTTTCAACCCTTGCGCTGCAGGCGGCACAACTCATTCCGGTAACATTGAACTGTTGCATATTCACCATCCCTATCTCATAAGCTTTTGAAGTATATCTGTAAGTTCATCCACAGTTTCAAGTTTATCCGCTTTTATATCGTTTATAACGCAGGTCTTGATATGCGTATTGAGTATCTGCCTGCTGAACGCGGCAAGCGCGGCAGAAGCGGCAGCAGTCTGTGTCAGAATATCGGTACAGTAGGCGTCGTTTTCAACCATTTTTACGAGACCTCTTATCTGCCCCTCAATACGGTTGAGCCGATGCACCAGTGCTTTTACCTCTTTTTCATCCCGTTGCTTGCTTTTATGGCAACAGCATTCATCCATATCTTACACTTCCTTCCGGCAGGTTACATACCCCCTACCGGTATATTATTATATACCCTCACAGGGTATATGTCAAGAGGTAAATAAATTTTAGTTTATCTGCGTAAGAAACCGAAAATCTAATTGTGCATTTGTAGGG
>ERZ779895.811-NODE-811-length-39813-cov-3.449494_pt1 | contig 39813 bp, 21 predicted proteins | sample MGYA00511093_ERZ779895 | MGnify/ENA primary metagenome ERZ779895 (study PRJEB29588, sample SAMEA2142970) | human gut metagenome | biome: human gut; feature: human-associated habitat; material: faeces | place: Denmark | collected 2008/2010 ... | reverse complement strand
ATCTTTTTCATATATACTATTTTTAATTTCCCGGTTTGTCGCTCATTGTGAAAATCAAATGTCCGCCAGCCAGAATATCTTTATGTTGAATTCGAAAATCGGTAATCTCCTGTCCATTCAAGGCCACTGCCTTCACATATTTATTCTGTTTGGAGAGGTTGAATGGCTCTACCGTAAAAGATTTATTCTCCGGTAAATGCAACACTATACGTTTTAATTGAGGAGCTCCTATTATATATTCCCCACCCACCGGATTGACCGGATAGAATCCCATTGCGGAAAAAATATACCATGCCGACATTTGTCCACAATCGTCATTTCCACACAATCCGCTAGGTTCAGGAAGGTAGAAACGATCAAAAATCTCTCTGATAAGCTCCTGTGTTTTATAGGCTTTATCAACATAAGTATATAGATATGCGACATGATGACTGGGTTCATTACCATGAGCATATTGCCCGATCAGGCCGGTCACATCCGAAGAAAAACCTTCATTATGCACCACTTCTTTCAATATAAAAAGAGAATCCAATTTAGTAATAAATGCATCTTCTCCTCCCAACATATTAATCAAACTATCAGGCTCGTGCTGAACATGCCATGTATATTGCCAGGCATTTCCTTCTGTATAATCTCCTCCAGAAGTGCTCTCATGTGATATAACTAATTTATCAAACGGTGTCCGCCAGTTTCCTTTTGAGTCCTTCGGCCGCATCAGACCGGCTTCTCTGTCAAATAAGTTTTTATAGTAACCAGCCCGTTTAGTAAAGAAACGGTAATCATCTTCTTTACCAAGAGCTTTAGCTAATTGTGCGGCACAATAATCATCATAACATGATTCCAATGTTCTCGACACACTCTCATCTTTTATGATATCAAACGGCAGATATCCATATTGATCATAAACATCCCAATTTGATTTAGGCAAATTTGTAAGCAAAGATGTTCTTATAGCAGAGTATGCTTTCTCCACATCAAAACCACGGAAACCTTTCAGATAAGCATCCACAATAACAGGCACAGCATGATTTCCAATCATAGTGTAAGTTTCTCCGCCCCACAAAGCCCAGATTGGTAAAAAGCCTTGTGTATCAAATTGCTTTAACATAGAATTCACAAAGTCATTTACTATTTCAGGCGAAACAATAGTATATAATGGATGCGCAGCCCTGTAAGTATCCCACAGAGATAACGTACTATAAAATGTTGGTTGGTCAGTATCAGCTATATTGTTAGGTTGAATAAATAATCGATACATTGCCGTATAGAATATCCTTTTCTGTTCAGTCGTACCTTTCACATTTATTCGCGATAAAAACTTATGCCACTCCTTATGAGCCACTTGCTTGACTGCATTGAAATCCCAACCGGGCAATTCAGTTTCCAGATTTCTCTTTGCACCTTCAATACTAACTGACGAAAGCGCTACCTTCACCAACAGCTCCTCCCCCTTCTTCAAATCAAAATCAAGTACATAACGCGGAGCTTGTTCCCGAATATCACGTAAAGGAAGCTTATGCTTTTGTTTGTAAGGCCTATTAAATTCAATCGTATAATAATAACAACGCTCAATCCAAGATTTAGTACGAGCAAAGCCTACAATGCGGGTCGACGATTCGAAAAGTTGTTCCGCATTCAGCACATATTGATGAAAAGTATTTTCATCACCTACCATTCCATTTTGAAAATCAATCAGTAACCGAGCCGAATCATTAGTATTAAAAGTATAACGATGTATCGCAACATGCGGGCTAGCTGTCATCTCGGCATTCACCTCATAATCATCGAGATATACCATATAATATCCCGGTTCAGCAAACTGGTTCTTTTTCTGATAACCACTAGCATATTCTTTCTGCTCCATATCGCCCGTATATGGCAACATCAACAAATCACCCAGATCAGGACAACCGGTACCATTCACTCGTGTTTGAGAAAATCCATAGAGTACTGTATCTTTATACTGATACCCTCCTGTATAGTCCCACGAACAATTACCACTTTGTGGTCCTACTTGAATAAGCCCAAACGGAAAACAAGCATTCGGAATGCAATGCCCAAACTCAGCTGCACCGACAAACGGATCAACGTACTGAGTATTACTCTCGACGTTTGAATGTACTGAACAAGCACTCAAACAAAAAGATAAAGAGAAAGCAGATAATAAGTTCTTCATAATTTTAATGTTTACGGATCATTGCTGCATATCCCCCTCCAGATACCATTTGAACGGGTAATACAGTATTCTTATTCACTTGTATCGTTTCTATTGAGAAATCTTTAGCATTACGCGTGGCATTTATGCCATCTTTCCAAATCTTGATTTGATATTCTCCTTCAGGTAAAAAATCAAGTTTTATAGAAAGCTCCCGAGAGTCTGAATTTGTCATACACCCAATATACCATTGTCCATCAAACGCCTGTCTTGCTATTGAAACATATTCTCCAACTTTACAATCCAACGGAATAGTCTGTTTCCAGACAGTAGGAACTGTTCGCAGAAATTCCATACATTCTGGTTCTGCAAGATATTTTGTAGGACTATCCGACAACATTTGTAACGGACTTTCATACACAACATACATAGCCAATTGATGACAACGCGTACCTATGCTCATCGGTTCATTCCAATTAGGATACCATTCCTGTTTATGAGCGTTCTCCATCGCACCTGGCGTATAATCCATAGGTCCTGCAACCATACGATTAAAAGGCAATATCAGATTATGGTCAGGATTAATAGCTTTATCACGATCGCCTTTACACTGTTCCTGCCCATAAACACCTTCAAATGTCACCACATTAGGATACGTGCGATACAATCCCGTAGGTTTATAGCAACCGTGAAAATCGACTAACAATTTATACTTAGCCGCTTCTCTGGAGACTCTCGTATAAAAACCAACCATTTCCTGATCATCACGGGACATAAAATCAACTTTTATGGCTTTAATGCCCCATTTCGAAAATTGTTTCAACGCCTCATCCAGTTTCTCATCTAGCCGTACCCATGTACACCATAAAACAAGACCCACATTCTTAGATCTGCCATACGCTGAAAGTTCATCCATATCAATATCCCGGGAAAGCTTCATGATATCAGACAAATCATACCATCCTTCATCCAGCACTACATACTCAAGCCCGTTCGATGCTGCAAAATCAATCAAGTATTTATAGGTTTCAGTATTCATCCCAGCTTTGAAATCGACTTTGTAGATATTGCAGTTATTCCACCAATCCCACAACGCCTTTCCCGGTTTCACCCATGCAAAATCATCCTTTGCCGGAGTTGCAAGCTGATAAACAAGTGTATTGTTCAACAAGTCCTTATCTTCTCTTGCAAGAGCTATCACCCGCCACGGGAACTCTGTCGGTGAAGAATACCAAGCTATAAAATTCTCCCGAGAATGTACGTATTCATCCCTGTCCCCTTTTATTTCCTTCTCTTTCGGATAATGAGGAAAAACAGCCCTTAGTTTTCCTCCTATCGAACTTTCAAGCCACATACCCGCATAATCCAATAAGTTTGCTTCCGTTATTAACACTTTTACCCCATTGATATCAAAAAGGACAGGAAGACAAGCTAGTTTTTTAGCTCCCAAATTCTCTAAAGTACATTTCGTAAACTTTGGTTCATTACCTGAATAAAAACTTTTTTCTCCCGGATACCAAACAACATCTTTCTTATTGAACATAAATTCGGCAACTTCATCCGTGACCTTATATTCACCCTTTATATTAGATAACCAACGCCACGAAACGCCGTTATCATACGCCCGCCATTCCAAAGAAATACGATCGGAAAAATCTATTCGTAGTTGATTATATATATCAGCTATCATTGAAGCCTTTTGGGATACCACCGGATGTAGGACAGTATTTACAGATGAACGGCTTACCTTTCTTACCTTTAATCTTTTATCCGCAGACATATCTGTCAAAAAAGCAATCTTCGCCTGCTTAACAATCGATTTTCCATCCATTATCACATTGAAACCAATCGAATCCGATATCCCAATTGTTACTGATACCCGGTGATCCGGCGAATGCAATATATAATCTTTGGCAAAGGTTCCAGTAGACAGCATTATCAAGACCAATAACGCAGAGGTTCGCAGATATATTTTTTTTCTTCGCATAATCCATTTTTTTGTGGAACACAAGGTACAGAAAATACCTCTATACCTTAGTGTTCCGATGTTTATCATTTTATTTTGTTCTAGCCAATCTTAATCCTGTAGGCCACGCCCTTTCACTAGGAGGCTGTACCCAACGCGAATATGTCAGATATACGGTTCCACCCCAATTCCAAATAGAACCACCACGTTTTATCTTGGCATACTGTCCCCATTGAACAGGAATATCATTCGGATAATTCTTCGGAGTTTCCGTATATGCAGTATGCCATTCCCAACAGTGCTCTGCTACATTACCGTTCATATCATAGAAACCTAAGCTATTCGGTAGTTTAGTTGCAATTTTCTTCAAGCTGTCAGTAGTACCTTCGATCCATCCATATAACTGAAGTTCTGAATAATCATCGGTTCCTGCATATTTCGTTCTGTGCTCTGCACCGCCTCCGGCTGCATATTCCCATTCTGCCTCATTAGGCAAACGATATCCTTTAGCGTTCCAATCACACACGACACGTTCTTCAATATTATTTTGGTATATCCAATTATCCGGGTCTGTTTCTCCGTTAATAGAATAACATGGAGACAATCCCTTCAAAAAACTCAACTTGTTACAGAATACGATAGCATCATACCAGGTTATATTCGATACGGGATAATAATCATCCACTGGTGAAGGACAATCCGTACAAGTAGGATTGTAATTCATCACTTCTACCCATAACTTCTGCGTGGTTTCCACTTTTGACAAATAAAATGCCGGAACGCTTACCAGAAATGTAGGTCCTGATTCATTTCCATCATTGCCTCCCATTAGGAAAGTAGCGGACTCCATTAATATCATATCCAATCCATCATCCACATAAGACGGAGTAAACAAAATCTCATTTCCATATTGTGTACCAATCTCATTAGTTGCATAAGCTCGTACATGATAAACTTTACCAGCCTGCAATCCGGAAAGTTCACTACTAAACGCTCCCATTCCTGCCCCATCTACAGTATAATTGTCAGCTAAAGTAGGTTCCTTTGTAGTAGACCAGCAAATCCCTCGGGCTGTGACAGCCGCTCCTCCATCCAAAGTAACATTACCTCCAGATTTTGCAGTAGTAGATGTGATATCCGTTACAGATAAAGTTGATAATGTCGGCAATACAGGCTGTATAGTAGAGAATGAAATTTCCTCTCCATAAGCAGTTCCCGCAAAATTAGTTGCATAAGCACGCAGATAATAGGTTACTTCCGGAGTCAGTCCTGTCAATGTGCTGATAAATTCACCTGTGCCTGTTCCGTCTACAGTCTTATTATCTTCAATAGTAGGATTATGATCCGTAGACCAACAGACACCACGAGCAGAAATGACATCATCACCATCCTTTGTGACATTTCCACCACTGATCGCAGTAGCACCAAAAGCATTAGTCACATGTGCCGATACAACAGTTGCCAATGTCGGATTCTTTGTCGTTATGGTATATTCTTCACCATAAACCACGCCTTTCTCATTAGTGACAAAGGCACGTATGTTATAGGTTTTACCAGGAACCAGCCCTGTGATAACATGTTGGAATGTCCCTTTTCCTGTTCCACAAAGTTTCTTGTCATTATCAGTTGTCGGGCTTTCAGTTGTAGCCCAGCAGACTCCCCTTTCTGTTATATTTCCACCTCCATCGGACATTACGTGTCCGCCAGCCAATACAGATGTGGCTTTGATATCCGTCGGAGCCACAGTCATGATCCGAGGAAGCATTACAACTTCCGAATTATTTTTCTCGTCGTCACAAGCGTACAGACAGAGTAATCCTGCTATGCATACCAGCAGATGATATATTTTTGTTTTCATGTTGTTTATTCTCCCGTATTGATTGTTACTTCCATTACTTCACTGTAATTGACATATCCGTTTGTCTTGGCTCCGATCCTGAAATAAACCCTGTTACCATTTACCTGTATTTTATACTTATTAGTTTGATAAGTATTATCTGTTGCTAAATTAAAAGTAAATGTCCCATTCTCACTACCAGTACTTTCCGTTAGTTTCCGGCTATAATGGCTACTTACATCATCAACCAACTTCTGATAATCCCAATAAGCATATACCTCCGTCAATTTATAAGCCGGATCGTTCTTACTCACCTTGTAGCTTAAAGTAACTACTTCTCCATTCGCTTCAGCCGATGCTTCGATACGAGAATACGGAATAACAATAATATCCAGTTTCGTCTGTCCTTTTACTGTGGTTGTATACTCTCCTACAGTTTGAAACGGACCGGTTGCAGTAACAGAATAATCACAATTAAAAACTTTTGTATTAGCATACGATCCATCCTGCTTAGCGTAAAACCCTACAGGCTGTGTAGCTTTTGTTCCAATCTCCATGATTCTAATAATCGTTCCCGTTGAACCTTCTACCGGCAATGGCACAGGTTTACCCGTCTGCTGATCAATGATTAACCCATACAATCCACCATTCGGTGCATCATAATTATCCTTTTCACATGCTGCCAGTATACCTCCTATTAGAACAATGATTCCTATTAAATATTTAGTTTTCATAACTTACAAATTGAGTTTAGTTTAGAAATTCCGGATTCTGAATCAAACTAGGATTTGAATTCATATCATTTCCTGAGAATTTAGTATAATAGTTTTTCTCTGTAAAGACACGCTGCCGTTTAGGCAAATCATTAGCAACTTCAAACACGTACTTTCGAATACGCAAATCAAAGAAGGGATGTAGCCCTGCCCCACGGAAACCGTTAAGACCACCCTGATCTACCGGTAGATGTGCAATACGCCACCTTTTCATATCCCAAAAGCGATGCCCTTCAAAAGCTAATTCCACCTGACGTTCGTGCCTTACTTTCTCCACATCCACTACCGCAAAAGGAGTTACCACTCCAGCCCTATCCCGTATTTTTTTAATAGCCTCAAAAGCTTCAGTCTGGTACTTACCCATTTCCACAGCAGCCTCAGCTAGATTCAGATAGACTTCAGCCAATCTGAAAATCGGGAAAGATGTTTCGGTCTTGCCGAAATCCCATTGTGCTTCAGTCTTCAGATTCTCATTGACAAACTTACGAATATTGAATCCTGTTTTCGAAGCATCTCCTGTATATGTACCTCCATCTTTACCAAAAATGGTATCTTTACGTTGTGTTTCAGGATCAATATATGTCTCCAACAAGTAAGAAGGACCGGGAGCGCTTTGGGCATAATATTTGGAACCATCTTTCAAAATCAATCCTCTTTGAAACTGCATTGTTGAGCCCAACAAAGAAGAACCCGGTACATAAATGGAAGCTAAGAATCGAGGATCTTTCCCTTGAAACATTTCATACGTTGTTTCGAATGACTGTCCAATATCTATCTTTCCTTCCGAACCATCCTGATATTCAAAAGCTTCGACCATTTCAAAAGTAGGAGTGATGGATCCCCAACGGCAATAAGAATAAGGCAAATGTTTCTTATCGTATGAATTTCCCAATCCCGTAGCTACGTCAAAAAGTTTCTCGAAGATGTATTCTCCATTATCTTTTGTAACGAACAATTTATTAAAATTCTGTTCCTTGTCCGGTATCTGGTTAAATAATTTGTAAGGTCCTTTTTTAATAATAAAATCCGCAGCATCATAAGCAATTTGATAGAACTCATCTGCCTTAGAACTTTCAATACCAGTAAGTTTACCCAGTCCCACTTTACCATATTTAGCAATAGAACCAGCATATAACGCAGCACGTGAACAAAGGGCCAAAGCAGCATATCTCGTCACTCGGGCTTTTTCAGTAGTTCGCACCTCGGGTAATGCTTCGGCAGCCTCTTTACAATCCTTGATAATAAATCGAAAAATTTCTTCTTCCGTTGAACGGGGAACTTCCAATTCAGCTAACGATTCTTTACCCGTATACTGCTGCGGTTTATCAATAAGAGGTACACCACCATATCTTTTTACCAAAGTAAAATAAACCCAAGCTCTCAAGAATTTGACTTCACCAATTGTTGTTTTCTTCTCATCCTCATTCATCGGAGCATCGATTATTTTCTCCAGAAAGTCATTGCAATTTCTTATCAGTCGATAAGATTCTGGATACACGGAACGTACATTTCCTTCTCCTCCCTGATCCCCCTGAATATAAATGTAATTACCTAAAAATTCATCCGGATACTCAAAAACTGCATTATATTGATCAAAAGCAGGTTCTTTCTGAAATCCCGCCGTACATTCATCCGACATGGCAGACAGGTCCATGCTACGCCATGAGTAGTCTCCATAGAAATAGCTAAAGTCCTCAATAATCATACTATTATACATATTTGCAAGTATGCCCGTTATAGCTGCCGGATCGTTCCAAACATCCTTTGGAAGTATTTTATTGTTCGACTTTATATCACTGAAAGAGTCCATACAACCTGACGTTGAAAAGAGTACTGCCGCCGTAACAATTATATTAATCCATTTATTCTTTTTCATACCAGATAGTGTTTTTAAAATGATAAGCTTAAACCGAAATTATACATCTTAGCTTGCGGATAATACCATGCATTAGAGTTATTATTTTCCGGGTCGATATTCTTCATTAACCAACCTTTGGTAAATGTCAGCAGATTACTGCCATTAAAGAATACTCGTATCTTATCGACTCCTATCTTTGAAGTCAGGCCCTTAGGAACAGTGTAGCCTATTTCCAGATTCTTTAACCTCAAATAATCCGCATCCAATAGATAATATGAATTTACCTTTTCGTTATTGGCAAATCCGGCCTTCCGCACCGGCGGTAATTTACCAATAATCCATTCACTCGCAGGATCTTTTGAATCAACGCGGTGAGAACGTTCTATCCAGATAGCCATACCGTTACTGTTTCCTTCATTCATAAAACTCTGATAAAATGCAGAGCCCAACTGAATTTTATGTCCTCCGGCTCCCTGAAACAATACATTTACATCAAATCCTTTCCAGGCAGCAGTCAAATTTAACCCGAAATAAATAAAAGGCGTATTTCCTAATCCGATAACAGAAACATCATTATCGTCAATAATGTTATCACCATTCAAATCTTTATACTTAAAATCCCCTGGTAACAAAGATTTGTTTCCATTACTATCCTGAACAGGAGAATTTAGTATTTCTTCGTAATCTCGGAATTGACCAATCATTGTATATCCCCATGTGAGATCTTTATTACGATCATTCGAGTTATTACGCCAGTTTGTATATTTATTAGAATCCGGTGCACGCTCCACATACTTATTACGACTCCGGGTAATAGTAGCATTTGATTTCACTCCGTATGTAAAATCCCCTATTGTATTATTATGTCCCAATACCAATTCAAAACCTCTAGTCATATCCGAATTTAAGTTTTCTTCCGGCAATTCAGTTCCGAAAGAAGTAGGCAAAGTAAGATTCCGACATGCCATAAGTCCACTGCGATCACGTCTAAACATATCAAACTCAGCAGTAAACAATCCATTAAGAATAGAAAGTTCAAATCCTATATTAGCTATTTTAGACTCAAACCAAGTAAGATCCGGATTGGCAATACCGCTCGAAGATAATCCGATAGTCGTTACATTCTCTGTAAACAAGTATTTGCCACTCGGATAATAATATCCTTCGAGATATTGGAAAGGAGAAAAACCTCCCTGATCACCTACCACACCGTAAGATGCACGTAACTTAAAATTACTAATAAAGGAAATGTTTTCCTTAAAAAAGGACTCTTCCGAAATTCTCCAACCAATAGACACTGAAGGAAAAGTGCCCCAACGTTTATCGGGAGCAAAAGTACTGGAACCGTCATATCTCAACACTCCTTCAATCATATATTTATTCGCATAAGCATAATTCACACGACCGATCAATGCCATTACCAGACTAGAACCTTCCGTTCCACCATTATTCTGTTTCAGATCGTTACCTGCATTTAGAACAGGCAATGAATTTATCATAAACTCCCGGAAACCCGTCATCCACTCATAACTGGGGTTAGTTGCCTGATACATAGCCATAGCTGAGATATCATGTTTCCCAAATGTACGAGTATAGTTTAATGAAAATTGCATATCCTTGGTAATATTATTCCCCATTTCCTGATTCAACTTACCTACCGTAGAACCGACTTCTGCCTTTACTATCTCACCGGATTCTGTCGGTTCATAAGTATAAGGGTCTTTGGGATTAAAATTTTTATTTTTATAATTCCTGAAATCGTAACTCATTTTTGCTTTAGCCTTCAATCCTTTCACCCAAGGAATCTCCCAATTTATATCAAGACTGCTATTCAGGTATCTCTCATCAAAAATGCCCTGCCCATATTCTTTGAAGGTAGAACGTAACGGTCCAACCGGTTCATCAAAATAATAAGGGCTTCCGAATGGCTTTGCCTGCTGTATACTTTGAAAAACGCCACTACCACCAGACACATTACGACGATCAGACTGTGCTGTCAGCAATACATCTACGTCTAATCCTTTAGCCAAAGTTGTTCCGATATGCGCATGCATACTATATCGACGATTATTCCAGTCATTAGATCTAAAATAAGACTGTTGGTCCATTACTCCGGCAGACAAATAATATCTGGCATATTCATTCCCTCCCTTTACACTGAAATTATGAGAAGTCTCCGGAGCATTATCTCGTGTGATCGCATGAAGCCAGTTCGTACTTTTATAGAATTCACCATCACCTGTTCTGAACTTCTCCATTTTCTCCTCATTATATACATCTGCCAAACCAATATTATTGGCGGCTTCATTGGACAACATAGCGTATTGATAAGAATTATACACCTCCGGATAACGGGTCATACGTTGGAAACCATACCAACCGGAATATTCAAACTTAGGTTTGCTTTCAGTCCCTTTTTTAGTAGTCACCAGAATAACGCCATTTGCACCTTTACTACCATATACAGCCGCAGAAGCATCTTTCAATATACTGATTGATTCCACATCGTTCGGGTCCAGTTTTGCAAAACTACGTTCTACCCCGTCAACAATAATCAGCGCATTGCCAAAACCACGAATATCCATCTCCGGAATATTCTCCCCAGGAGCACCCGAGCGTTGTACGGCTCTCAGGCCGGGAAGCCTTCCTACTAAGGTATTGGCAACACTTCCCGTTTTCACGGCTGTCAGCTCTTTAGAAACAATATTGGCTACTGATCCTGTAATGGAAGCTCGTTTTTGCGTTCCATACCCCACAACAACGACTTCATCCAAATTCTCCGAATCTTCCGATAACATCACCACAAGATTTTTTTGTTGTCCTACTGTGATTTCTTTAGTTTTATATCCGATATAAGATATTTGTATAATACTGGCGGTAGTTACATTATCTAATGTAAACTCACCTTTTACATCCGTTATAACACCCCGGGATGTACCTTTGAGAATAACATTAGCACCAATTATCGGTTCTTTTGCATAATCCAATACAGTACCCGTTACTTTTCTACTTTGTTGTGCCATTAATAGACTCCCATACGAAGGAAATGTACTTAAAAGCAGAATCAATAATCCGATCAGGTACCAAGGTCTTTTCGGTTTTGTTTCCATGTTTTTAGATTAATAAGTTTCACAATAAATTAATAGATCTGATATTACCTGTTTATAGGTTTTACGCTCATGGTTATTTCTTTATAAGGCTATCATAGGCTTTATTCATTAGAGGGTTAACAATGTTGTTTTTAATCACATGAACAAAAGTAGGGCTTTAGGCATTAGGGTACGAAAACAAATCGTTCCAATGTTAACATGAATCGTTACACCCCTTAAAAACAGCTATATAAAGGGAAAAAATATTTCATTGAAGGGTTAGAGAAGAAAAATATTGCCTATCTTTTATTCATTCTTCTACTTCATATTCATTAGGATTACATCCAAACTCTTCTTTAAATCGCAAGCTAAAATAAGAACGATTATTAAATCCAACCTGATACATCACGTCACTTATCGACGATTTATCTTGTGCCAATAATTGTGCTGCTCGCTTCAACCGTATAGAGCGTATAAACTCAACAACCGACAGACCGGTCAACGATTTCACCTTCTTATATACCGCCGGCCGACTAAGCCCCACTCCTCTACACAACTCGTCTACATTGAAATCAGGATCAGCAATATTAGCCTCAATAAGTTCTACACATTTCTTCAACAATTGCTCATCCAATGTAGTTACCGTTAATTTCGTCGGTTCAACCACTATCTGTTTTCTAAATGCAACTCTTAGTTCATTACGTTGCCTGATGATATTATTAATCCGCACCATCAACAACTTCAGGTTGAATGGTTTAGAGATATACTCGTCCGCTCCGGACTCATATCCTTCTATTTTATGCTCCACCTCCCCTTTCGCTGTCAAAAGAATGACAGGGATATGTGACAGGCGAATGTCATTCTTTATTTTTGAACACAATTCGATACCATCCATAACCGGCATCATCACATCACTAATAATCAAGTCCGTTTCTTTTTTCAAAGCTATTTTCCAGGCTAACTCGCCGTTCACAGCTGTAATGACCGTAAAATAATTCGATAATGATTCTTCCAGATAGGTTAACATCTCTATATTATCATCTACTACTAATACAACCGGTTTTTCGTCTTCCGACAACAAGTCTAAAGAAATATGTTCACCAAGTTCAGACATTTCTGTTGTTTTCGAAGTTGTTACAGTGATAGATTTCGGCTGGATTTTTACTTTATCATTATCAAAATGATCCTTTCCCAATAATAATTCCACATAGAAGTCTGTACCTTTTGTATAAGTTGACTCTACCCAAATACGCCCCTTGTGCTGGTCAATAACCGCTTTAGCCAAGGCCAGTCCTATTCCGGTGCCACCCTGTGTCGAATTTTCTCCTTGATAATATCGTTCGAATATATGATTTACATCATCTGTCTTTATTCCCAAGCCATTATCGCAGATATGCAAAATAACCCTATTATCTTTCTCCCTACAATCAATAGAAATCTCTCCCCCGTTTTTAGTATATTTGAAAGCATTGCTAATTATATTCATCAGCACCTTCTCGATTTTTTCTTTATCAATCCAGACTTCAATGTTCTCCTTGTTCGAATGAAAAATGAAACGTATGCTTCTCCGTTCTGCCTCATCCTCAAAATAACACATTACGGAACGGCACAAACCAATTAGATTTTCTCTTGTAATAGCCAATTGCATCATGTTATTATCAAACTTTCTGAAATCCATAATCTGCTCGACCAGATTGAGCAACCGCCCAATATTACGCCGCACAAACATCAATTTCCGTGCGACAAGAGGTTCTAATCCCGGTTCATTGATCAATTCTTCAATAGGCGAGTAAATAAGAGCCAACGGAGTCTTCAACTCATGTGACACATCCGTAAAGAACTTCAATTTCATCTGATGTATCTTATTTTCCTCCTCTCTCATGTGATGTTCCATTATAAGTGCATTTTTTCTTTTTTCCGTCATAATCAGGTTTCGCCTGAAAAGCAACAGAGCAATAACCAAAAGACAAAAATAGATAAAGTATGCGGCATTAGTTTGCCAGAAAGGAGGAGTTACTACAATCTCAATGGTTCGCGGATAATCAGTCCATAGATTATCACAATTACTTCCATATACTTTAAAAGTATAAGTTCCGGGTTTCAGGTTAGTATAAATTGCCCGGTTTTTATTTCCTTGTGCATACCGCCAGCCCTTATCCTCTCCTTCCAACATATAACGGTAATTATTCTTTGAAGGAGAAACAAAGTGCAAGGCAACAAATGAAATACTAATACTATTCATATCATAAGGCAACGTAATCTTTTTTGTCATGTTCAGTGATTGCCTCAAAATTATACGTCCATCATAAGGCTGAAGCGGCTTGACTTCCTTATCAAAGATCATAAAGTCTGTCAAAGCAACTTTGGGAACAATCTTATTATCTTTAAAATTCTGGGGAGCAAAAATCGTAAAGCCGTTGATTCCGCCAAATACTAATTCGCCTGAACGAAGTTTATAGGAAGACCATATTTTAAATGAATTACTCTGCAAACCGTCCTGCTCATCAAAATAACGGAACGCAACTAATTTAGGGTCAAAGCGTACAAGACGCACTCCTCCCATCCAAAAATTTCCATACCCATCTTCTTGCAATGATTCGGTAGTATTGAATGTCCCATTTTCATTGATATTAAGACTATTAAATTGGGGATATTCATCATTATATCTATTGTCTATCAGTTTATTCATCCAGCCATCAATTCCAATTATCCATAAATCTGAATTACTATCTTGATGAATGACAGAAATAAATTCACCTTTCAAGCCGGTAGAAGTCGTATCATTCTTAATATGGAGTACCTTCATCCCTTCTTTGGTAAAAAGCAGCTTATTAAGTCCGTTACTAGTCCCGGCCCAGATTATTTTATTAGCCCCAGCCGATACCTGGTCTACAAAAATATCTGTCATGAAGTTGTTGGTCAATACATTATTACTGGTGGCAGTATTACTGTAATTCAGAAAAGTGCCATTATAATAATCTTCTGCCGACGGTATATACCTATATATTCCCCGAGTTGTACTCATCCATAGTTCTCCGTCTTTATCTTCTATGATCTTAAAAATTGTCATTGGAGAAATATGATGCTTACGAAGCATAGAAGTAAGTTTCAACGGCGCATTACTATCTATTTTATCTCTCTCTATTTTAGATAATATAAAAAGATTATCCCATGTACCGATCCATAGATTTCCTTTTCGGTCGAGGAAGAATGCTGAGATTGTTTCATTTGCCAGTTCAGGTGCTCTTCGGGCGTCAATAGTTTGCAGTTTCTGCGTTTTTCTGTCAAGAATCCTCAAATCAGTAGCTTGAGAACCAATCCACAAACGTCCGTCTTCATCTTCAAAAAAGGTTGCAGTCTTGTTTCTAACCGTCTGCCCTTCACGTAGATTCTCATCAAGAATACTATTATAAACTTCAAACTCTTTTCCTCCAAGTGTCAACTTGCTCATGCCATTTCGTGTACCAATCCATAAGTTACCTGAGAAATCTTCACAGAACGCACGTATATGATTATTGCTTAGTCCTTTACTTTGCCATATATGGCCATATTGGTAGGTTGCCAACAACTTCAAGTCATGACTAAACTTAAATAGGCCATCGTTCATGGTACCAATCCATATCTCGTGATTGCTTGTAATGCAGATCGTAGCAATATTTACATCAAGTATCTTTCTCCACCCCCCTCCACGTGTATACAAAAAGAGTCCATCTGCTCCGCCAATAAGAGTTGCATCAAGTGACAAGTCCTGCATACACGCCCAATGATGATCAAAAAGTAGTCTAGCCTGTCTTGTGTGTTTGTTTATCTCATAAACCCCAGTATTAGATGTAACCCATAAAATATCCTGATCAACCTCTTTTATATCAGTAACCATTGGAATATTAGGTATATACTCCTGATAAGAAAAAGAGGTTCCTTGTTTTTGCAATACCCAAAGTCCGGTATCCGTGCCAACCCATATTTTCTCATTTATTCCCTTTCGGATAGCATAAACGATTTGAGAAGACAACTCACTTTCAACTTTCAAGATAGCGGTATTCTCAAAACTTTCTTTATAAAGATTGAAAACATTTAACCCTCCTCCTTCCGTTCCTATGAATAATAGAGAATCACTGTCGTGGTATAGTGAGATGATACGAATATTACTCAATGAGTTGGATGAGTTATCTCGGATATATGTTTTCATTGAATTACCATCGTACCGGGTTAGTCCATTGAGAGTACCAAGCCATAAAAAACCTGTCTTATCTTGTATAATAGATGTTATCTCACTATGAGGTAATCCGTCGCTAACAGTCAGGTTCTTGAATAATCGCTGATCTTGAGCAAGTGCACCAGACGCTGCCATAATCAGTATTATGAATAAGATTAAAGGGTTCTTTGTCATGTCTAGGATATAATTCTTTCAATAGATGTTTTGTACAAAGATATAGAATATATTCAGTTCTGAAAGTTAATAGCCCCAAAAGTATAAAAGCCTTGCCACTTCATAATTCTTTTTATGAGTATTGCCATGAATAGACGACAAATATTAAATAATAATAGAAAAGCTCACTACTCAGAATATCTTATTAGAATAATTCAAAAGTAGCGAGCTATAAATAATAATAGGAAATACGTTTTTTCTTCTATAGAGAATTAATTAAAAGAGAATGTTTAGAGAGAGAAATTATTTTTTATCCTTGTTTACTTTTTCTTCCACCCAACGGAATAGAAACTCCAACAAATCCATTAACAGTGTTAGAGTTCTTTCCTAAGAACATATAGTCGGTTCCGAGGAACAACGGCCCTAATTTCAGACCAAGACCGAAAGATTTTCCTGCTGACTGAATGGCAGAATAGCTAAGTGCAACGTTAAACCAGCTTTTCGGACGATAATTTGCAGAGAATGTCAACTCTGTAAGAGCGTCAGGTTGTACAAAACGAGTGGTAGACAATACACCAACAGCTAATTTGTTATTGAAGAAACCGTATTCTGCACCCAACACCAATGTAGAAGCCAGACGGGACTTACGAGATTCTTTTGCATCACCTACTTCGAGTTGCAACATATCATAGTCGAGTACATCACCGTTAGTTACACGATCCATATACCCTTGAGTATCATCCTGCAACTGCTTTACTGCATTCATCACAGATGTTTCAGGATTAGCGGGATCGACCATTGCTGCATAAGTACTTCCTTTAATATCAATAGGATCCGGATTGGCTGACGCAATCTTCGTACTTGATTTTGACCAAGAGATAAAACCTAAGTCAAGAATAGATGCAGATACAGTCAGATTATCCAATATTTTATAAGAAGCACCCAAATCAATACCAAAACCGTAACCAGCGATACCCAATTTGCCACTATCAAATTCGAAGTCTGTTACATAATCCTTACCCTCTTCTTCTTGTAATTCCAAACCTTTGAAAGAACTCTTCAATTCTGCACCAACATTCAAATTTGCATGGTAATTATCAAATTTTGTTTTCAATTCAGTAGCTTGTTTAATAGCTTCTGGTTGGCTTAAGCCACTCCAATAATTTTCATCTGACCACTTTGCAATCTCTGCATCACTGGGCAGATTAGCACTCATTGCCACATTTTTGAGTTTTAACTCCATATTACCGATACCCAACAAAGCTTTCACTCTGGCACCGACTGTCAAACGACTATTAATCTGACGTGAGAGTCCTAAACCAATTTCAGTATAAGCATTGATATTCAATTGCTGACCACTGATATCATAGTTACTGTTTCTCCAGTTTTCTTCAACAGTCTCCATCTCATTCAGGAAAGTAAACATAGATTTAGTCAAGTTCGCACCAATATCGGTACGAAGACCAATGTTGAACGACCAGAAGTTCTTTCCTTTGTACCAACCGGCAGAAAGGATTTCCGTACTAAAGTTCACATTCAACTTATTGTTATCTTTCAGCCGGTTCATGAAATCCGGTTTCGTATAGAAATCATCTCCGTCATCAATAATATCAATAATATCCTGATATCCTAATGAAGTAGACCCCACGGTTGCATTAACTGCACCAACCACCGGAAGATTGAAGTAACCTTTAGTCGGCGTCAAAGCCGGATTCAGCTGTTGACGATAATGCGTACCTTCCATAAAATAAGAAGTACGCAAGAACTGTGCATTTGCAGGAAGTGCACAAACTAACATAATGAAAAATACCCCAATGAGCTTAGTAGAGCTTAGTAGCTTGTTCGTTGCCATGATTTTAAACTTTTTAATTCTTATTATTGTTTGCAAATATATAGCATTTCAATAACAATTAAAAGCACGAAGCAACACTTTTTTAGCCTAAACAGAACAATTCAAGCACTAAACAGGCTAAAATCGTGCTTATACTGCAAAAAAATGTAGAAAATATAATTTAAGAAAGGAACAACGGGAATTAAAAGTCCAAAGAAAGTTGTTCACCTCCCAACAAATTGAACGTCATCCGATGATAAGGAGTTGTTCCATGTTCGGCAATGGCGGCACGGTGTTTTTTGGTAGGATACCCTTTATTACGGTTCCAGTCATAATAGGGATACTCTTCGTGGAGACGGTTCATATAATCATCACGATACGTTTTGGCCAGAATAGATGCAGCAGCTATCGAAAGGTATTTTCCATCGCCTTTGATTACCGTGGTATGCGGGATACCGGGATATTTATTGAACCGGTTTCCGTCAATGAGCAGGTGTTCGGGACGGGTGGACAGTTGATCGACAGCACGATGCATGGCCAGGAAAGAAGCACGCAGGATATTTATCTCATCTATCTCTTCGGGTGAAACGATACCCACCGCCCATGCTATCGCTTCACGTTCTATTACCTCACGCAGGGCATAACGTTGTTTCTCCGTCAGTTGCTTGGAGTCATTCAGTAACTCATTCTTAAAATCTTTCGGAAGAATGACGGCAGCAGCATAGACAGAACCCGCCAAACAGCCGCGGCCTGCCTCATCGCATCCTGCTTCTATCAGATTCTCATTTAAATAAGGTAATAGCATCTTTATCGTTTTTATCTCTGCAAAGGTAAATGAAATAAAAAAGGAGACCTAGATTCCGGTCTCCATTTTCTTATCTTTTTAACACAAAATCCTTAGAACAGACTCCAGGCAACCGTAAGTCCTGCCATTACAATGGCTACCATGCTCATAAGCTTTATCAATATATTCAAGCTCGGACCGGAGGTATCTTTAAACGGGTCGCCCACCGTATCGCCCACCACCGTTGCCTTATGAACCTCACTTCCTTTTCCTCCGAAATTGCCTTCTTCCACATATTTCTTTGCATTATCCCAGGCACCACCGGCATTTGCCATAAAGATAGCGAGCACGAAACCGCTGCTCAAACCACCGATCAACAAACCAAGCACACCGGGAACACCGAAGACAAGTCCCGTAAAGATAGGGGCAATGATAGCAATCAATGAAGGAACCACCATTTCGCGCTGTGCCCCCTTCGTAGAGATTTCCACACAACGTTCGTAGTCCGGTTCGGCTTCTCCCGTCAGGATACCTTTTATTTCACGGAACTGACGGCGCACTTCGTCCACCATGTGTCCTGCCGCACGTCCCACGGCATTCATGGTCAGCCCGCAGAACAGGAAAGCCATCATAGAGCCGAGGAACATCCCCGAAAGTACCTTCGGATTCATCAGGTTCACTTCATAATAGTTCATGAAGTCAATGAAAGTAGCATTTGCCACACTGATTGTATTTCCGTCCGAGAAAGTCAGATCCATATTGCCGAGACGAGTCAGTCCGATACGTATTTCTTCAATATAAGAAGCGAGCAAAGCCAATCCCGTCAAGGCAGCAGAACCAATCGCAAAACCTTTTCCGGTTGCGGCAGTCGTGTTTCCGAGAGAATCGAGCGCATCGGTACGTTTGCGGACTTCTTCACCCAAACCGGACATTTCCGCGTTTCCGCCTGCGTTATCCGCAATCGGGCCGTAAGCGTCCGTTGCCAAAGTGATTCCCAGCGTAGAAAGCATACCGACGGCAGCAATGCCGATTCCGTACAACCCCATACCGATATTGGCAAAATCGCCGGCAGCAGCCAGTAGATAAGAAGCAATGATACCCACCACAACTGCAATAACGGGGATAGCCGTAGAAAGCATTCCCAGACCGATGCCGGAAATGATGACCGTAGCAGGTCCCGTCTTCCCGCTTTCACTCAACTTCTGAGTAGGACGATAGGATTGGGAAGTATAATATTCAGTAGAACGGCCTATCACAATGCCGACAAGCAGGCCGACGACCACCGCACAGGAGATCCAAACCCAGTTCTGCAACTGCAAAAGCCACAGGATAAAGAAAGTAGCAACGACGATAAGTACAGAACTGAGGTTTGTACCGAACGCCAGCGAACCAAGCAGATCTTTCATCTTCGCATTCTCTTTGGTACGGACGGCGAAGATACCTATAATAGAAAGGATAATCCCGACAGCCGCGATCAACATCGGAGCAATAACCGCTTTGAACTGCATAGCCGTGTCCGAAGAATGAATAAAGGCGGCAGCACCAAGCGCGGCAGTTGCCAGGATCGAACCGCAATAAGATTCGTACAAGTCGGCTCCCATGCCGGCCACGTCACCCACGTTGTCACCTACGTTATCGGCAATAGTGGCAGGGTTGCGCGGGTCGTCTTCGGGGATTCCGGCCTCTACCTTACCTACAAGGTCGGCCCCCACATCGGCAGCTTTCGTATAGATACCACCGCCGACACGGGCGAAGAGTGCCTGAGTGGAGGCCCCCATACCGAAAGTAAGCATGGTGGTAGTGATTACACAGAGTTTATGAGTCGGTGTCAGTGCATCAGCAGGAATCACTTCGTTCAGCAACAAATACCAGAAAGAAATGTCGAGCAGGCCGAGACCGACTACGACAAGTCCCATTACCGCACCGCTCCGAAAGGCAATCCTCAATCCGGCATTCAGCGAACCGCGTGCCGCATTGGCTGTACGGGCTGATGCATAAGTTGCCGTTTTCATCCCCAGAAAACCGGAAAGGCCGGAAAAGAAACCACCCGTCAGGAAAGCGATAGGCACCCAAGCATTCTGAACGTGGAAACCGTAGGCCATGATTGAAAACAAAATGACCAGCCCCAGAAACACCCAGCCTACAATCTTGTATTGCTGTTTCAGGTAAGACATAGCGCCTTTGCGCACAGCAGCGGCAATTTTTATCATTTGGGGAGTACCTTCACTCTCCTTCATCATTTGCTTATGGAAGTAATAAGCAAAGCAGAGGGCTAACACGGAAGCGACTGGAACCAGCCAGAAAAGAATGTTGTCCATAGGAGCAATTTTTAAAGGGTTTACGGAGGCTAAAAGTATGAAAATCAAACGAAAAAAGCAAGTAAGTAAGATTATTTTTTGAACAGTAGATGTACTCACTTTAATTGCCATGTCATTCCTCCCTTTCCGGCAAGCAGCTTGTCGGAGGGTTTGTTAAGTGGGACTTTATGGGAAGGGAAGCCGGTATAGTTCGATTGGAATACCGGTATAGTTAGGTTGGAGCACCGCTTTAGTTAATCTGCCACGGCCGTGGAGAGTTCTTTCCACAGGCGTGACGAGATATTACCACGGGTGTGACGAATACTCTCCACGGCCGTGGCAAATTAACAATATCGGTATTCCGACAGAACAATACCTACCGGATAACAGATGTATAGCGGGTGTATAAGCTATGTTTAACGGTGACTTATTTACCGTAGAATTTAGTGTCAGCATCAAAATCTGGCCCGTACATCATAAATTATCATTATCTTTGAGCGTTTTTATGCCTGTAAACTAACTAATACCCAATAATTATTACTCAAAACAACATGAAGAAACTATTTCTACTACTAATGGCTTTGTTTACCTTGGCACAAGTGAAAGCCCAGGAAAAGAGTGTTATCCAAATCTCAACGGACAACACAGACCTAATCCTTCAAGTAGCCCCTAACGGCCGACTTTATCAGGCTTATCTGGGTGACAAACTACTAAATGAGCAAGATATCAAGCACTTTTCGCCTTATGTAAAAGGTGGCAGTGACGGCAGTGTTTCTACACGCGGCTGGGAAGTCTATCCGAGTTCCGGTGCCGAAGACTATTTCGAACCGGCTGTGGCTATCACTCACAGCGACGGAAATCCAAGTACGATTCTCCGCTATGTATCTTCCGAGCAGAAGGCCGTGACAGGGGGAACAGAGACAATTATCAACCTCAAAGACGACCAATATCCGGTAGAGGTAACTCTGCACTACATCGCTTATCCGAAAGAAAACGTCATCAAGACATGGAGCGAAATCAAGCACAACGAGAAGAAACCCGTCACCCTGTGGCGCTATGCTTCCACAATGCTTTATTTCTCCGACTCCAAGTATTTCCTAACCGAGTTCAGCGGCGACTGGGCCAAAGAAGCTCAAATGAGCAGCCAGCAGTTACAGTTCGGAAAGAAAGTAATCGACACCAAGTTGGGCAGCCGTGCCGCCATGCATACACATCCGTTCTTCGAACTGGGATTCGGACAATCGGCACAGGAAACACAAGGCCGCGTGATGCTGGGTACGATTGGCTGGACCGGTAACTTCCAGTTTACATTCGAAGTAGACAACGTTGGTAACCTGCGCGTAATCCCTGCCATCAACCCTTATGCATCTGATTATGAATTGAAAGCGAACGAAGTATTCACGACTCCCGAATTTATGTTCACTTTCAGCAATAACGGAACGGGCGAGGCCAGCCGCAACCTTCACGCCTGGGCTCGCAACTATCAGCTGAAAGACGGACAAGGTGACCGCCTCTCCCTGTTGAACAACTGGGAAAACACCTACTTCAAATTCGACGAACAACTCCTTTCCGAACTAATGAAAGAGGCCAAACATCTTGGGGTAGATATGTTCCTGCTCGATGACGGCTGGTTTGGCAACAAGCATCCGCGCAACAGCGACAATGCCGGACTAGGCGATTGGGAAGCAATGAAATCCAAACTGCCCGGCGGTATCCCTGCTCTTGTGAAATCCGCTAAAGAAGCCGGAGTGAAGTTCGGCATCTGGATTGAGCCGGAAATGGTCAACCCGAAAAGCGAACTCTTTGAAAAGCACCCCGACTGGGCTATCACCCTGCCGAACCGCAAGACTTATTACTATCGTAACCAACTGGTTCTCGACCTCAGCAACCCGAAAGTGCAGGATTTCGTGTTCGGCGTAGTCGACAACATCCTGACTGAGAATCCGGAAGTTGCCTATTTCAAGTGGGACTGCAACTCACCGATCACCAACGTCTATTCTCCCTACCTGAAAAACAAACAGGGACAACTTTATATCGACCATGTACGCGGCATATACAATGTACTCAAACGTGTGAAAGAGAAATATCCCAATACACCGATGATGCTCTGCTCCGGTGGCGGCGCACGTTGCGACTACGAGGCCCTGAAATATTTCACAGAATTCTGGTGCAGTGACAATACCGACCCGATAGAACGTCTGTTTATCCAATGGGGATTCTCACAAATCTTCCCTTCCAAAGCGATGTCTGCACACGTGACTAGCTGGAACAAGAAGACAAGCGTGAAATTCCGTACCGATGTAGCCAGTATGTGTAAACTGGGCTTCGACCTCGGACTGAAAGAGTTAAATGCGGACGAACTGACTTACTGCCAGAATGCAGTTGCCAACTGGACACGTCTGAAGAAAGTGATTCTGGACGGCGACCAATACAGACTGGTCTCTCCTTATGACGGCAACCACATGTCCGTGATGTACACCGCACCGGATAAGAACAAGGCTGTGCTTTATACTTATGACATTCATCCGCGCTATGCTGAGAAACTGCTTCCGGTGAAACTTCAGGGATTGGATCCGAGTAAGAGGTATAAGGTGAAAGAAATCAACCTGATGCCGAATAAGAAGTCGAATCTGGGCGCTAACGAGAAAACTTATTCCGGCGACTATCTGATGAAAATAGGTATCAACGCCTTCACAACCAATCAGGCTTTCAGCCGTGTGATTGAGCTGACTGCGGAATAAGAGACAACTTCCCATTTCGCAGGCAACCTGTCCTTCTCGAGAGGTTAATCAGGTTGCCTGCGAAAAATTTCTTTAAAAAAGTGAGGAGTAAAACCGACTTCTCCCATTATGGTAATGTCACTGCTTGATAAATAGGGCCAACAATATAAGCAGTAATATTAATTTTAATCCAAAGAACATTACCATGAAAAACTCCGGATATTGTTTAAGCCTCATCTGCCTCTTTATATCGTTGTGTCTATACGGATGTAAAGATAACGCGGAAGAAAGTATAACGGAAATCTTTGAAATCGCGACAGAGGATCTGATACAGAACTTCAGTAAAGATGCAGCAAACGTCAGCATCTCTATCACCACAAACTTAAACGTAGATAATTGGGAAGCGAAGGTTACTGATAAATGGCTCAGAGCCACACAATTCAAAAACAGTCTGAAAATATCAGTAGACGCCAATATCGGTTCGAACAGACGTACCGCCAACGTTAAAGTATCCTCTGCAACTAAACATTATACCATTACAGTCACCCAATATTCCGCCAGTGACATTGTAATTGAAGAAGATATACAGGTAAAACCCTATGCCGGTAAGGCGAGCGAAGAGGAAACGGACCCGGACCGGAGCATCGAGCATTCCTTTGATGATAAATTTATTGCCGACGGCGGAGTACCTTACCACAGTAAATGGGGACAATCGGCCGATTTCCCGGTTATCCTGGAATACTATTTCGAGGGTAATACGGATATTGATTATTTCATCTATCACACTAATTCAGGAAACGGCACATTCGGGAAATTTGACGTATATACGCAGACGAAAGAAAACACGGAATACGTGCATCAGGGAAGCTATGACTTCAATATGCGCAACTCTCCCTCCATTGCCTCACTCAAAACTCCGGTAAAAGCCACCAAAGTAAAGTTTGAGGTTCATAGCGGGAAAAACGGATATGTCAGTTGTGATGAAATGCAGTTCTTCAAAAAGAACAAGAAAAACACTCTCGAAGAACAGTTGCTGACTGTCTTTACAGATATTACCTGTTCCGAAATAAAACCTGATGTCACGCAAGAGCAGATAGAAGCATTACCCGAATTCTTCATACAAACGGCATCGGCTTTAAAAGACGATAGTTATAATAAATGGGAAAAGGAATTCCGGATACGGGAATATTATCCTTACAGCTCCGCCGACGAATGGGCGGATAAGCTGATGACGAGGAAATACGGAGATCTCGACAATCCTACAGGAATCTATGTGAACGAAGGAGATGAGGTAGTCGTACTGGTAGGAAACACTCACGGGCAAAGTATTTCAATCCAGAATATCGGGGAAGAAACAAGCAAAGGTTATGCACAAACTTCTGTCAACGGTGATATCTATCCCCTGAAGGAAGGAGTCAACAAACTGACAGCCAAGCAAACAGGTATGTTGTTTGTAATGTACAATACGAACATACAAAACCCCGATGCACAACCGATTAAAATCCATATCCCGTTAGGCGGAGGTAAAGTATGCGGATTCTTTTCCTTAAAAGAGCATCAGACCAATGAGAAATACAAGGAGTTAATAGACAAAGCCGACTATAAATATTTCTGTGTCATCGGCAACGCCATCATCCTCTATTTTCATCATAAGCAACTGAAAGCAGCAGTACCGTATGATATCCTGTCGTCTATCGAACTTTGGGACAATATGATCCAATGGCAACAAGAATTGATGGGCATTGAAGACGTATACCCCAAACAAATGAATAATCATATTTTTGCCATATCTCCCGAAGGCGGATATATGTGGGCTTCGGAAGGCAGGATAGGATTTGTATATACCGCTCTGGGGGATATCCTGCGCAAATCTTATCTTATGGCCTCCAGAAATTCCTGGGGACCGGCACACGAGATCGGTCATGTACACCAAGGTGCCATTAACTGGGCCAGCACAACAGAGTCCTCCAACAATTTATTCTCCAATTACACGATTTATAAGTTCGGTCAGAACTGCTCCCGAGGGACAGAACTGGCTGTACCGGAATATGCGGCTAACGTCAAGAAAGCCACATTGGTATTCAGAAGATGTGTAGAAAATAAAGCCTGGTGCGACTTTGGAACCGACTATCAGGGAGAGGACCCGGAAATGCATGCACGCATGAACTGGCAATTATGGAATTACTATCATCGCTGCGGATATAATCCCCAATTCTTCCCTACTCTTTTCAAATTGATGCGCGAAAACCGTGTATCAACCCAAGACCCGGGAGAAAATCAAATGATGTATGCCAGAATGGCTTGCCGGGCTGCTAACGAGAACCTGACAGATTTCTTTGAAAGGTGGGGGTTCTTTGTCCCGATCTCTATGAAGGTCAACCAATACGGTACGTACAATTACATTGTCACGGACGCCATGATTAAGGAAACGAAAGAATTTATGAAGCAGTTTCCGGCTCCCAAACACGCTTTCTACTATCTGGAAGACAGAAAGAAAGGTGACCCCGGACTCGATACGACTCCACCGGATGTCGGTTACTTCACTCAATTTGCAGAGGACATGAAAATCACCAAGCAAATTACTTATACTATATCCGGACATCAGGTGAATGTTCAAAACGGAGAACAGGCAGTAGCTTTTGAAATAAAAGAGAATGATAACCTGAAATATTTCGGTACTTCTTTCCAGTTTGAAGTTCCCAATACTATTTCACCGGATCGTGTCAAATTATACGCTGTACAAGCGGACGGCGTACGAATCGAAATGACTCGTAAATAAAATCAATGATTAGTATGGCCCTATTAATCAACAGTATATATTTATAATCAATAACAATCTAAAAAAAACACCATGAGAAAAGTCTTACTATTCGTGTGCCTGTTAATGGCAGGAATGACAGTCAACGTAAACGCTGCAAAACAAAAAGCCAAGCACGTCATCTTAATCGGTATGGACGGTTGGGGGGCTTACAGTGTCTCTAAAGCGGATATCCCGGCTATCAAAAGTCTGATGACCAACGGATGTTACACACTTCATAGCCGGAGCGTACTCCCTTCTTCGAGTGCTATCAACTGGGCTTCCATGTTTATGGGAGTGGGAACAGAGTTACACGGATACACCACCTGGGGCTCGAAAACTCCGGAGATCCCTTCACGTGAGGTCAACGAACGGGGGATCGCTCCTACCATTTTTTCTGTCTTGCGCGAACAGCGTCCTAAAGCCGAAATCGGTTGTTTGTATGAATGGCCCGGAATCAAATACCTGGTAGATACGTTAGCCATGAGTTACCAATATCAGACTCCGGGATACGCCAAAGCTCCCACTGCCTTATGCGAAGCAGCCGAAAAGTATATTATTGAAAAGAAACCGGAACTGCTAGCTATCTGCTTCGAAGAACCCGACCACACCGGACATACCAAAGGGCATGACACTCCGGCCTACTATCAGATGTTGAAAGAACTGGATGGATATGTGGAACGTATCCTGCAAGCTATTAAAAAAGCCGGTATATGGGATGACACCATTATTATTATGACGGCCGACCACGGTGGTATCAAAACCGGGCATGGCGGCAAGACACTGAGGGAAATGGAGATTCCATTTATTATTTCCGGCAAGAATGTCCGCAAAGGCATGGAAATCAAAGAAAGTATGATGCAATATGACACTGCGGCAATGATTGCCTATATACTAGGGCTGAAGCAGCCTCAATCTTGGATTGGACGTCCGGTAAAAACGGTTTTCAAATAAGATCATTACTATAATAGTTACTTATATTACAAAAAGAATATGGATACTGCAAATCACACAAGACGGAGAAAGTCCGGCCATGTTTTCTTGCAGTATCCATATCACATAAATATCCGTTCAAACTAGTCTTCTTTTTATAGTAAACAGAAATCATCATTAGCTCTCCGATATAATTTAATTTATTTTTTATACTTTTGCCACATGTTGCTACAAAATACAACAGTTGTTAATCATTCTAGTACAATTATTACAAAGTACACAGAGTACACGTGTATGAAGGAGAGTAAAATACATTATCAAACTAAAGAGGATGCGGAATTATGGGTTCTGCTAATCAAAGGAGACAAGCTGGCTTTAGAAATAATGTACCGGCGTTACTTTCCGCACCTGTTGAATTATGGACATACAATCTCCACAAACGAAGAATTAATAAAAGATTGTATTCAGGATCTCTTTGTCAACGTATTCAACAACTCTAAATTCCGCCCCATAGACCATGTCAAATCTTACTTATATACAGCCCTTAGAAACAATCTCGTATATAAGATGTCCTCGATGAAAGAGACGTACCAGTTAGAAAATGCAGAGTTTGAGATTCCATTGACAGATGATGAACTGGAAGGACTCTTTGCACACGACGATACTTATCTGGAAAGAAGCAAATTGCTAAAGGAGGCCTACCGGAAATTATCCGCCAATCAGCGTCATGCCGTTTATTTGTACTATATCAAAGAACTTACATGGGAGGAAGTTGCCGAAATATTAGGTATTACAGTGCACTCATCCATGAACCTGATAGGGAGAGCTATTGTCAAATTACGACGTTTATTTGAAAATAAATAATTTTTTTCCATAAAAGTGAGGAGTAAATTCGTTTTTCCCATTATAATAACAGAACAGTCGAATGATGAAAGAAGAAAAAGGAAATATTGAACAAATGAGCGAACGGTTGTTCCACTACCTTCGAAAGAGAGAAAGTTCCGCTTCCCAAGAAGCAGAAGACGAGGTATGGAGCAAAATCAGTAAGCAAATAGACAAGAAGAAGCATATTCCCGTCTATCGCTGGCTTATACCGGTGACAGCTGTTGCTGCTGCTTCTCTCCTGTTTGTATTCTGGCTGAATAATCAAGCTTATGATACGATTCATTCGGCAGATGTTCAAGAGTTTGTATCTGCTGCAAATACTCCGGAGAAACATATTGAGCTGATTACGGCTACCGGAACAAAGATAAAAGTAGATGAAAAAGCTACCGTGGCTTATGCACAAGACGGTTCTTTATTAATCGACGAAAAGAAAATCGCGCCCCGACAGAGTACCGGGGAAGGAGAAGAAGAACATCCCATGAACCAGATTATTGTACCAATGGGGAAACATATCAAATTACAATTGTCTGATGGCTCTCAACTGGATATTAATTCCGGAACGAAGGTTGTTTATCCCCAAAAGTTCAAAAAGGAATATCGGGAAATATTCGTCGAAGGAGAAATATTCATAGATGTGACTCATAAGGAAAGTAACATCCCCTTTATAGTAAAGACATCACTCTTTACTGTAAATGTGCTGGGTACTGCCTTCAACGTAAAAGCTTATAAAGAAGATACTAAAGCCGAAGTCGTATTAGTACGGGGAAAGGTGGAGGTAAAAGACAAAAAGGAACAGAATTATACGCTGATGCCTAATGAGCTGATTGCTCTGAATGAAGGAACATATACTGACAAGAAAAAAGTCAATGCGCTCGATTATATCAGCTGGATTGACGGCATTCTGACATTGAATAATCAGGCACTAAGTATAGTATTAGAGCAGTTACACCGCTATTACGGAAAAGAAATTATTTATGATACAGGTATAGAAACAATGCCGATGCACGGGAAACTTGATCTGAATGAAGGGTTACAGAAAGTATTGTCAACTATTGCCATAACGGCACCTGTTACCATAGAAGAAAAGAATAATATATATTATGTCCACATGAGAAAAGAAAACTAATTATTAATCTTAAAAACATCGAATATGCCTATGATATGAAAACACACGAAAAATCCGAATAATATTCGTAGTATTATTCGGATTAGCTAAAAACATTACCTATCAACATTAAGTAGCGTTCTTAAAATTACAAAATTATGGAAAACTGTAAATTTACTACAAGCAGGAGTGTTAAAAGATACAAATTCCTGTTTGTACTGGCAATTTTTTTATCATCTTTCTTATCTGTCTATGCAGAAGACGTCTCTAACTATGTAGAGGAAAAAACATTCACATTCAGTTTCGAGAATGTACCTCTAAAACAAGTACTGAGCCATATTGAGAAAAATAGCGAATTTATCTTCGTCTATTACGGAGAAACCATTAATCCCAACCGCAAGGTATCTATTAAAGTAACGAACCAACCAATTCGTCCGGTACTCGACAAACTATTTAAAGGTATGTCGGTAGAATATACAATAGACAACAGGCAGATTACACTCAAAAAAGTAGCTCAAAAGAAAGTTCAACCGCAAAGTTCTAAAAGAAAAACAATACAAGGATTTGTATTGGATAAGGACGAACAACCGATCACCGGGGCAACTATTAAAATTAAAGACAGCACGACAGGTGCTCTGACGGACATTGAAGGTTTCTACAAGCTTGAACTTGAGGAAGAAAATCCGGTCCTGATAGTCTCATTTATGGGATATATCACCCAAGAAGTGAAAGTCGGGAAGAAGAGTATACTCAACATCCAACTGGAAGAAGACACTAAGGCATTGGATGAGGTTGTAGTCACAGCCTTTGGTATCGGGCAGAAAAAGGAAAGTCTTGTCGGAGCTATCCAACAGATACGCCCGGAACAGCTAAGAGTACCTTCCTCACGTTTATCTTCTTCTTTTGCGGGACGTTTATCAGGAGTTATCGCCGTACAACGAAGTGGCGAACCGGGAGCAGACGGCGCTAGTTTCTGGATTCGTGGTGCTTCTACATTCAGTGGCGCAACTGATCCTCTCATCATCCTGGACGGTGTGGAAATTGACGCAACCCAACTGAACAATCTCGATCCTGAAGTAATTGAAAGCTTCTCAATACTAAAAGATGCAACGGCAACAGCACTCTATGGAACAAGAGGAGCTAACGGAGTGATGGTAGTCACGACAAAGAATGGGGAAAATCTGAAAAAGCCGATCATTAACTTTAGAGTGGAAGGGGCTATATCACAGTTGACAAATGTTCCTAAAATGGTAGACGGTATCACTTATATGAGATTATACAATGAGGCACAGACACGTACTCCCGAGACTACCGATATCTATTCGGACGAAAAGATTAATGCTACAATAGACGGTGTCAATCCTTATATGTATCCCAACATCGATTGGTACAACGAGATGTTCAAGAAAAACACTTTTGCCGAACGGTTCAACTTTAATATCCGTGGCGGAAGTAGCCGGGTAGATTATTTTATGAGTGCAAGTGTCAAGCACAGTGACGGTAATCTTAAATCACTCAGTAAAGACTTCTACTCCTTCAACAACAATATCAATGTCTACAACTATGATTTTGTCAATAATCTGAATATCAAGGCAACCAATACAACTAAAATATCGCTAGGACTAAATGTGTCGGTACGAGACTGGAGCGGGCCTTATAGTAGCGCCGGAAGCGTATTCTCAAGTGCACTCAATGCAAATCCGGTAGACTTTCCGATCCGTTTCCCCGGCCAGGAAGATGACACTCACATCCGTTGGGGAGGAAGATCTGGTGCTCCGAACGGAAGTTATGTCAATCCTGTCGCCGATTTTGTATCCGGTTATAGTTCCACGTACTCTACAAGTGTAACAGCCAACCTGCGTTTTAATCAGGACTTGAAGATGATTATGAAAGGACTGAAACTGAATGCTATTGTTTCATATTACAACTATTCATATTCTAAAGTGTATCGTTATTGCAACGTCAACCAATATGAGACTTCCATGTATAATCCACAAGAAGATACATACGACTTAAACATCATCGGCAACGAACAAAGTACCGAGCTTAAAACCGGAGGTTCCAATAGCGGTAACCGTAGATTATATCTACAAGCCAGCCTGGATTATAACAGAACATTCAATGACGTGCACAAAGTCAATGTCATGTTCCTATATAATCAAGAACAGAATGACGTTAACAACCCTTCGGACTTGCTGACATCCTTACCTAGAAGGAAACAAGGTATAGCAGGACGTTTATCTTACGGATTTGCCGGCAGGTACTTAGCCGAACTCAACTTTGGCTACAATGGTTCTGAAAACTTCCCGAAGAATAAAAAGTTCGGTTTCTTTCCTTCAGTAGCAATCGGATACAATCTGTCTGAAGAGAAATTCTGGGAACCGCTCAGAAACATCATCCCGCAATTTAAAATAAGAGCATCGTGGGGGCTTGTCGGTAATGACCAGACAGGAGCCGGACGTTTTACGTTCCTTGAGAACCTTACTAACTCCGGAGCCGGATTCACAACCGGGACCGGTAACCAGACACACACCAACTCCGGTCCTGTATGGAAAAGATATGCCAATCCGAACCTGACATGGGAGGTTGGTGAGAAATGGAATGCTGGTATTGATGTGAGAATATTGAAAGGATTCAGTTTCTCTGCCGACATTTTCAAAGAAGTGAGAAAGGAAATCTTTATGGATCGTGGAACAATTCCGACACTCATGGGACTTGGTAATGTTACAGTTCAAGGAAATCTCGGAAAGATGCGTAACTGGGGAATAGATACCAGTGTAGACTACAACAACCAGATTAACAAAGACTTGTTTGTCTCTTTCAAGGGAACGTTCACCTTTGCTCATAATAAAATACTTGAAATGGATGAGCCGGAATTCAGTTTATATCCTAACCGTCTGAAAGTCGGCCATTCACTCAATACAATCTTCGGATATGTAGCGGACGGATTATTTACCGACGAAAATATGATTAACAATAGTTTGCCGCAACAATTTGCCAATCTGCCGTTAATGCCCGGTGATATTAAGTACAAAGATATTCCGAATGCATTAGGAGGTACGGACAATGCAATCAATGAATATGACAAAGTTGCCTTAGGTTATCCCAGTGTACCGGAAATTGTATATGGTTTCGGCCCTTCCATTAAATACAAAAATCTGGACTTCTCTTTATTCTTTCAGGGAACCGGACGCGTATCATTAATGATGAGCGGATTCCATCCTTTCACCAACGATAACAATACCGCCAAAAGAGGTATATTAGATTACGTAGCAGATGGATGCTGGACAACAGATAATCCTAATCCCAATGCATCATACCCCAGACTCACGACGGCATATAACACAAATAATAACCAGAATTCAACATTCTGGCTGAGAAACGCCGCTTTTTTAAAGCTCAAGAATGCGGAAATAGGATATAGTTTCAAGAATATGAGAATTTATGTCAGCGGCAACAACCTGCTAACATTCTCTAAATTCAAATTATGGGATCCAGAAATGGGAGGTGGCTCCGGTATGTCCTATCCTACTCAAAGAACATTTAATGTTGGTTTTCAGATGACTATTAACTGATAAATATATAATAAAATATGAAACTGAGATATATTTACATCATTGTATTATGCATCTTAACAAGCGGATGCAATTATCTGGATATAATGCCGGATGAACGTGCCAAACTGGAAGACTCTTACAACACTCCGTCCAAAACCGAAGGATTTCTCTATTCGTGTTATACTTATATGCCGATGAACCGTACTTCTCAAGATTCACAGCCGTACCAAAGCTGGTATCCGACAGCATTACTGACCGGAGGAGAAGTAACTACTTATTATAAAGCCAACGAACCGGAACAGTTGTTCACAATGGGGCTTTATAACCCGACTAACAATTCAATCGTTTCCCACCGTTGGTGGCCGACATGGAAAGGGGTCCGCCAATGCTATGAATTTCTGGATATTCTGGATAAAGCCCAAGTTTATACTGAAGCCGATAGGGAAATATATAGAGCAGAAGCTAAGTTTCTAATTGCTTATTATCACTTCTGTTCTTTACAGGCATTCGGTCCCACTCTCATCATCAGGAAAAAATATGATTTGGACGCCAAATTATCCGAATTACCGGCACGAAGTTCTTACGATGAAGTAGTAGCTTTTATTGATGAAATGCTGGACGAAGCAATGCCCGGACTGGTCGAGGCACACAATCCTATGTATTTCGGACGAGCTACCAAACATGTTGCACGCGCTCTCCGCTCCCGTGTACACTTATACGCTGCCTCACCTTTATTCAACGGAAACAGTGAGTTTTACAGTAATTTCGTTGACGAAAATGGGAAACATCTAATTTCACAGACATACGACGTCAAGAAATGGGAGAAGTGTGCGGAAGTGACATTGGATGCTATTCAGAACGCGGAAAAAGCAGGCTACAAACTATACGGAGATGTTGAAGCCGGAGCTCCAACCCAAGAGAAACCGGGATTCACAGACCAGACCGAAAGCGGAAAAGCTCAGCGCAGAGTCAGATATTGTACGATTGACAACCAGAACCTATGTGAAATCATCTGGGGAGATAATCGAGGCGAATCAACATACGGTGTACAAATTCGTTCGTCGGTGAGACAGACGAAACAGATCCCGTACACGCAAACCAACTCCACTGCACCGACCCTGCAAATGGTTGAACTCTTTTATACAGAGCATGGATTACCTATCGATAAAGACAAGACCTATGACTATGCTAACCGTTATCAAATAGCTTATCTGCCTGCAAACTTTGACGGGAATAATTATGAAGACAGGCCGAATGATCGCTCTATCAAACTACATTTTAATCGTGAACCACGCTTTTATTCATGGATAGGATTCCATAACGGCAACTACGAAATAGCACGATATAATGCAGCAGCACTTCCTTTAAACAAATCTTATGTACCCGGCGGATTAAGAATGTTGTTCAACGGAGCACATGGTTTCAAAAAAGATATGACGGTGCATTATTCGGTAACAGGATATCTTAACAAGAAGTTCACACATCCCGGATTCACTAATACCATTATCAAATATCCATTCCCCACATTCCGGCTGGCGGAACTGTACTTGAATTATGCCGAAGCCTTGATCGAGATTGGGGGAAGCAATAATCTCAAGATCGCTAAAAAATATATGGATAAAGTAAGGAAACGCGCAGGCATCCCAGGAGTAGATGAGTCTATTCAGAAATATGCAAATGATGAATGGAAAGGAAAAGAAAATGAACAGGAAACTTTACGCCAATTTGTCCGCCAGGAACGACAAATAGAATTCTATCTGGAAGGACAACGTTTTTGGGATTTGAGACGTTGGAAAATAGCGGAAAAACTGGATGAACCTTTCTTGTGCTGGAATATTGAAGGAGCCAGTGTAGAGGAATTCTTTAAAGCTCCACAACCCAACATGACATTAACGAATCATTTCTATAAATCACAATATCTGTTGCCAATCAGTGCCAGTGAACTGGAAAAGACTCCGCAAATCATTCAAAATCCATTCTATTAATATTCACCATGAAGAACAATCAACTTATGATTGGACTTGCTCTATTAGCTCCACTCTCTTCCTTTGCGGAAGAGAATGGAGCTAATAAGAAAAAGCCCAATATTATCTATATTCTTGCAGATGATCTGGGTATATCGGAATTAGGTTGTTATGGCCAGCAGTTAATTGAAACTCCTAATATCGACCGGTTATCACAAGAAGGAATGACATTCAGCAACCATTACTCCGGGACAGCAGTGTCAGCTCCATCGCGCTGTGTCCTCTTTACCGGATTACATACCGGGCACGCCTATATACGGGGGAATGACGAAATGGCTTCACGTGGAGATGTTTGGAATCATAAAGCTGTATTAGCTGATTCGACCCTGGAAGGCCAACGCCCCGTTCCGGCAGAAACGGTAATGATTCCGGCAGTCATGAAGCAAGCCGGCTACACAACGGCCTGTATCGGAAAATGGGGATTGGGGTATCCCGGTTCTGCCAGTACCCCAAACAAAATGGGATTTGACTTTTTCTACGGATATAATTGCCAAAGAGAAGCTCATACCTACTACCCTCCATTTTTATATAGAAACGAACATCGGGAATATCTGAATAATCCATTGGTAGTCCCCCACACCAAACTGGATAAAGGTGCAGACCCATACGAAGAAAAAAGCTATGCGAAATATACTCTCAATGAGTATGCACCGGACCTGATGTACAAAGAAATACTCAACTTTATCGACCTTACTAAAGATAACCCTTTCGTCTTATTCTGGACGACGCCCCTTCCCCATGTTCCCTTACAAGCACCGGAAAAATGGGTAAAGCATTATGTGAACAAGTTTGGAGATGAAAAACCATACACAGGCAATAAAGATTATTTTCCCTGCCGTTATCCTCGCGCAACCTATGCTGCCATGATCAGCTACTGGGATGAACAGATCGGGGGACTTATTAATAAACTTAAAGAACTGGGAATCTATGACAATACCATCATCATTTTTACCAGTGACAACGGGCCGACTTTCAATGGCGGAAGCGATTCTTTCTTTTTCGATAGTGCTAAACCATTCAAAAGTGAATGGGGCTGGGGCAAAGCATCGCTCCGCGAAGGAGGCATTCGTGTTCCGATGATTGCCAGTTGGCCTAAAAAGATAAAAGCCGGTAGTAAAAGTGATCTCATCTGTGCCTTTTGGGACATTATGCCTACTTTCTGTGAGATTGCAAAAGTAGAATGCCCGACTACGGACGGAATCAGCTTTTTGCCGGAATTACTAGACAAAAAACAGAATAAACATGATTTCTTATATTGGGAATTTCCCGATAGCGGAGGCCAAAAAGCTGTCCGAATGGGCAAATGGAAGGGTATTGTATTGAATATTTTTAAAGGAAACAGGAAAATTCAATTATATGATCTGGATTCTGATCCCAGAGAACAGACAGATGTTGCCAGATACCACCCGGAAATCGTGAAAAGAATGGAGGATATTATGAAGCAGGAACATATCGAACCGGAACTAGCTTCATTCAAAATGCCTCATTAGAGCCTTAAATAAATCATTATTCATTCTGCTTATTCGGAATGAATAATGATTTATAATTTCAATGCCACCTATCTCAGTCATCCTCAATCTTTACGGCTGTACCGTTAGCAGTCACCATTAGCATACTGCCACTACCTCCTACTGTCTCGTAATCCAAATCAACACCTATCACGGCATTTGCTCCTAACTGAGCAGCTTGTGCCTGCATTTCCTGCAAAGCGGTATCTTTAGCTTTGCGCAATACTTCTTCGTACGCTCCGGAACGCCCTCCTACAATATCGCGGATACTTGCAAACAAGTCACGAAACACATTGGCACCTATGATTGTTTCTCCGGAAACGATTCCATAATATTTCACTATTCGTTTTCCCTCAATAATGGGAGTTGTTGTTATTAACATTGTCTTTTTCTCTTTAAGTTATTTGCAATTCTATATATTAGACGTAAACCGTCCTAAAAAAGTTGCAGCTATACCGTAATTTATTTACGATATAGCTGCCATTAATGTTAAAGAGAGAGAATTTATAATATAAGCATGGTCTCACGACCCTCCAGATATTCCATGAATATTTGTTTCTTTACTCATTAGACGCAAGAAAACTCAAATCACTGCACTTTGGGTATTCTTTTTTTAGTTAAAGAATAAAAAAATCGCTATTCCACAGAAATAGCGATTCATATCTTTAAAACATCTTGCTGACACGTTCAATCCCGGCCACCAATATATCAATTTCCGATTTCGTATTGTACATGGCAAACGAAGCCCGCACTGTCCCCTCTATGCCAAGGCGTTGCATCAAAGGTTGGGCACAATGATGTCCTGTACGGACGGCAATACCTAAGCGGTCGAGTAAAGTTCCGAGATCGAAATGATGAATGTCGCCGACAAGGAAGGATATCACCGCTCCACGGTCAGCAGCTTCACCGAATATACGCATAGTAGGAATTTCTTTCAGACGTTGCAGAGCATAAGTTGTCAGTTCATGCTCATGGGCGGCTATTTGCTCCAGACCGATACCATTCACATAATCGAGTGCTCTCGCCAGTCCGGTAGTTCCGATATAGTCAGGTGTACCGGCTTCAAACTTGAAAGGAAGTTCATTGAAAGTCGTTTTTTCAAAAGAGACATGCTGAATCATCTCTCCTCCTCCCTGGTAAGGCGGAAGGCGGTCCAGCCATTCTTCCTTTCCATAAAGTACGCCGACACCTGTCGGACCATATATTTTATGAGCGGAGAACACGAGAAAATCGGCATCCAAATCCTGTACGTCCACTTTCATGTGAGGGATAGACTGAGCTGCATCAATCAGACAGGGTACACCGTGAGCATGTGCTGTTGCAATCATTTCCTTCACCGGATTCACCGTACCCAATACGTTCGACACATGCACCACACTGACAATCTTCGTGCGTTCGGAGAATAATTTTTCGTATTCGTCCAACAACAGTTCGCCTTTGTCGTTCATCGGAATCACTTTGATTGCAATACCTTTACGAGCAGCCAGAAGTTGCCAGGGGACAATATTACTATGATGTTCCATTACAGAAAGGATCACCTCATCCCCTTCTTGCATAAACTCGTCACCAAAACTGGAAACAAGCAAGTTTATGCTTTCCGTTGTTCCCCGTGTGAACACCACTTCACTCGTGCTGCGGGCATTGATAAACTGACGTACCGTTTCACGAGAGGCTTCGTGCAGTTCCGTAGCCTGCTGTGAAAGATAATGCACTCCGCGATGCACATTTGCATTGACGGAATAATACTCATCTACCAATGCATCAACCACCAGACGGGGTTTCTGAGTCGTCGCACCATTATCGAAATAAACCAATGGCTTACCGTAAACCGTACGGCTCAATATCGGGAAATCCTCACGTATCTTTTGAATATCCATGTTTATTCGCTATTACTCATTTACAAATCGCACAACCCTGACATCTGTTCAACTCACCACGGAAACGTTTCTCAACCAACAGATGCAAGCGATCTTTCAGCGCATCCAGACGAATGGTATCAATCACTTCGTTGACAAACGCAAACATCAGAAGCAGACGAGCTTCTTTCTCGTTGATTCCACGGGAACGCATATAAAACAATGCATTCTCATCAAGCTGTCCCACCGTTGCTCCATGCGAACATTTCACATCGTCCGCATAAATCTCCAACTGCGGCTGCGTGTACATTCTAGCATCACGTGTAGCGCAAAGATTACGGTTTGTCTGTTGAGAATTTGTATGTTGGGCGTCAGGACGTACCAGCACTAATCCGGCAAATGCACCTATCGACTGATCATCGAGTACATATTTGAATAATTCATTACTTGTACAATTCGGAACCGCGTGATCAATACTTGTATTATTATCTATATGCTGGTTCTTATCAGCAATCGCCATTCCGCAAAGATTAATTTCAGCACCTTCTCCTGCCAGCAATACCTCCGTAGTATTACGGGTAGTGCCATTATGCAAAGTCATACCATTCAGCAAAACGTTACTGTTTGCTTCCTGCTTTACATATAAATTACTAATACGGACAGTACTTGTATGTGTTTCTTCCAACTCATACAAATCAAACACCGTATTCTCTCCCGCAAAGACTTCTATTACCTGTGTTGCAAGGAAGTTCACATTATCCATAGCATGATCACAAATCAGCAGACGGGCTTGTGCACCATCTTCCAGAATAATCAACACACGGCGGTTCACCATGAAATTGACATCTGCACGAAGAATATTCACCAACTGGATAGGTTTTTCCACTACTACATTCTTCGGCACATAGAAAATTACGCCATCTTGCGCAAAAGTCGTATTAAAGGCGGTCACACCATCTTTTGAAGTATCCGCCAGTTTGCCGTAATACTTCTTCACCAATTCGGGATGTTGCCTGGCCACCTCTTTCAAGCTGCCAAATATCACGCCTTCCGGCAAACGACTTTTGGGAAGGGCCTTGTCATAGAAAGCATCATTCACCACAAAATACAGGGCAGTGCTCATATTCGGCACATCGCACTTGAACACTTCATACGGATTGACCGGAATAGCCAAGCGATTCAGGTTCAAACCAAAGTCTGGTTCAAAATACTTGCTTACATCCGTATATTTGTACTTCTCCATTTTGCGGGTCGGGAATCCGATTCGCTCAAAATCGGCAAAGGCAGCAGCACGAGGCGCATTCAGCACTTCAGCGCTATGTTTGCAGATCATAGCTTCCGTCTGCGAGAAGAGTTCTATATATTGTTGTTCCGCATTCATCGTCATTCTCCTACTTCTTTCTTTATCCAATCATATCCTTTTTCTTCCAGTTCCAGAGCAAGTTCCGGTCCGGCAGTTTTTACGATAC
>ERZ779895.808-NODE-808-length-39981-cov-3.583680_pt1 | contig 39981 bp, 35 predicted proteins | sample MGYA00511093_ERZ779895 | MGnify/ENA primary metagenome ERZ779895 (study PRJEB29588, sample SAMEA2142970) | human gut metagenome | biome: human gut; feature: human-associated habitat; material: faeces | place: Denmark | collected 2008/2010 ... | reverse complement strand
AAAGGGGAAACCATGCAGGAGATTCCAGTATATTTATTTACCGGATTTATGGACAGCGGAAAGACAACGCTGGTAAATGAAACACTGTATGATCAGGACTTTGGCAACGGGGCAAAGACGCTTATCATTGCCTGCGAAGATGGAGATGTGGAGTATGATGAGGCAAAGTTAAAGACCATCAACGCGAAGCTTCTTATGATCGAAAAAGAGGAAGATTTCACGGAAGAACTGCTTCATAATGTAAATCTTCAGTATCTGCCGGAACAGGTGTTTATTGAATACAACGGAACCTGGGAAATGGCAAAGATCCTGGAGACCAAGCTGCCGGATGGCTGGATGATCGTTCAGTCACTCGCTACCGTGGATGCAACGACCTATGAGATGTATCTTGCGAATATGCGTTCCATGATCATGGAGCAGCTGTTTAAAGCGGATGTCGTGATCTTTAACCGCTGTGATGATAATACACCAAAGGGCAAGTTCCGGCGTTCCGTAAAAGCGTTGAACCGGAAAGCGCAGATCGTATATGAACGTGCGGACGGCACGATCGATGAGGGCGATAATGAGGAACTTCCATACGACATCACACAGGATTTTATCGATCTGAGTGATGCGGATTATGGTCTGTGGTATCTGGACGCGATGGACAATCCAAAGCGTTACGATGGCAAGACTGTGAAATTCCTTGCGCTTGTATACAATCCGGACAAGATGCGCAAAAAAGGCATGTTCGTACCGGGACGTTTCGCGATGACCTGCTGCGCGGCAGATATCCAGTTTGTAGGGTTTAAATGCAAATATCCGAAGGCGGATGAGATCGCGCATAAATCCTGGATCACGATCACTGCAAAGGTGAAAGTGGAGTTCGCGAAAGAATACCGGGGAAAAGGGCCGGTGTTATATCCGGTATCCATTGAACCTGCGGAGAAACCGGAAGACGAACTGGTTTATTTCTCATAAGAGAAGCAGATTTTAAAAATCTCGAAAGAAACTTCTTGACAGGAACACTGGAAAGTAGTAAAGTATGATTCATAGAAAAACCGTTGAAAAAGAGTAGTAGGTTAGCGAAATGCATTCAGAGAGCCTCCGGTGGTGGGATGGAGACAGCAGGCAGTTAATTGAATGGACTTTTGAGGGCGGCTTCGAAGTTTAACGTAGAGGCCGACGGGGATCCGAACCCGTTACCAGTTCGGCGTGTATGCCAGTACATGAGTGAGTGGACGTTCGTCAATTTGAGTGGTACCGCGATAATAAGATTTTATTACCGTCTCAAGCATTAGCTTGAGGCGGTTTTTTCATGGAAAAGGCATGGGAACCTGAAAAACAGCAGTAGCAGAGGAGTCCGGAGAAATCCGGCAGAAAGAGAGGAATTATTATGAAAAAGAAAGTTTTGACAGCAGTTCTTGCAGCAGCAATGGTAATGTCTATGGCAGGATGTGGAAGCACCAAGGATACCACTTCCACAGCAGGGAACACCGCATCAACCGATGCACAGACAGAGAGTGCAGCAGAAACGACAGATGGCACGGAGGCAGCCTCCGGAGCAACCTATAAGGTCGGTATCGTTCAGTATGTGGATGACGCGTCCTTAAATCAGATCGAAGCAGCGATCGAAGCAGAGCTTGATAAAAAAGGCGAGGAGCTTGTAGTAACGTTTGATTACGGCGATTACACCTTCAATGGTCAGGCAGATTCCACGACATTAAATCAGATCGCAACAGAACTCGTTGCAGATAATGTGGATGTGATCATTCCGATCGCGACTCCGGCAGCTATGATCATGCAGAACGCGACAGAAGATAATCAGATCCCGGTTGTATTTTCCGCAGTATCCGATCCGGAAAGCGCCGGACTTGTGGCAGGTAACGACGCACCGGGCGCAAATATCACAGGAACCTCAGACGCATTGGACACAGATGCGGTATTTGATCTGATGTTTGCGGCAGATCCGGATATCAAATCCGTAGGTCTTTTATATGATAAAAGCCAGGATTCCGCAAAGAAACCGATCGAGGAAGCCAAAGCTTACCTGGAAGGAAAAGGCGTAGAGGTAGTAGAAAAGACAGGAACGACCAATGATGAGATCAGCAATGCGGCAGACGCGCTGGCAGCAGCAGGTGTGGATGCGGTATTTACTCCGACCGATAACACGGTAATGACAGCAGAGCTTGCGATCTATGAAAAATTTATTGATGCGGGGATCCCGCATTACACCGGTGCAGATTCCTTCGCATTAAACGGAGCGTTCTTAGGATATGGCGTAAATTATGAAGATCTTGGAACTGCGACAGCAGATATGGTAGTAGACATTCTGGTAAATGGAAAGAATCCGGCGGAGACACCGGTACAGACACTTAGCAATGGTATCGCGACCGTAAATACCGAGACAGCAGAAGCTCTTGGAATTGACTACAGTGTATTCTCCGATATGTGTGAGGGCGTAGTAGAAACACAGACAGCGGAGGAATTTGAATAAAACGATAGAAAAGTATGACCGGAGGTAGGTTTTTATGTCTTCAATATTCACGTTATCCATTGTACAGAGTGCTCTGGAACTGGGATTTATCTATTCGCTGGTGGCGCTGGCGTTATTTATCTCTTTTACGATTTTAAATATAGCAGATCTTTCCACGGACGGATGTTTTACGCTTGGCTGTGCGGTGGGCGCCATGGTGACGCTCGCCGGGCATCCGGTGCTTGCGCTGTTCGCGGCAATGGGTGCGGGGGTATGCTCCGGTTTTATTACCGCGTTTTTGCAGACGAGAATGGGGATCGAATCCATTCTTGCTGGAATCATCGTAAATACCGGACTTTACACGATCAACATCGCAGTGATGGGATTTGCGTCCAATGTGAATCTGTTTGGCTGTGATACGATATTCAGTCTTGCAAAAGAGACGATCGGCGGCAGCTTTTACAAGATCATTGTGGTAGCCATTGTAGTTGCGGCTGTCGCGCTCATCCTCTCATGGTTCCTTGGCACCAGACTCGGACTTTCCATCCGGGCGACCGGAGATAATTCGGATATGGTAAAGGCATCCAGTATCAATCCGGGATTTATGATCACCGTAGGGCTTTGTGTGGCGAATTCTCTGACCGGACTGTCCGGCGCACTGCTCGCGCAGTATCAGAAATCCTGCGACATCAATCTTGGTACCGGAATGGTTACGATCGCGCTTGCCAGCCTGATCATCGGAGAATCCATTATCGGGAAAGGCTCGATATTAAAACGCGTCTGCGGAGTGGTACTCGGAAGCTGTCTGTACCGCTTGTTGGTTGCGGTAGCGCTTCGCTTAAATGTTCCGGCGGAATGCTTAAAGCTGGTTTCCGCGATCATCGTTGCGGTAGCGATCGCGTTCCCGTATTTAAAAAAGCGCGCGGCGTTTTCCAGACAGAAATCGATCGCGATCCGAAAGAGAAAGGAGGATTCGTATGCTGCAGCTGAAACACATAGAAAAGACATTTAATCCGGGAACGGTCAATGAAAAAAGGGCGCTTACGGATCTGAACCTCGATTTGAAGGACGGAGATTTTGCAACGATCGTCGGAAGTAACGGCGCGGGAAAATCTACCATGTTCAATGCGATCACAGGAGCGTTTTATGTCGATGAAGGGCAGATTATTCTGGATGGGGAGGATATCACCTATAAGAAAGAATATCTGCGCAGTCATGAGATCGGACATCTGTTCCAGGATCCGCTTCGTGGAACCGCACCGGGCATGACGATCGAGGAAAATATGGCACTTGCCTATCTGCGTGCAAAGACGATGCGCAATCAGTATTTCAGCCGCATTAACAAAGCGGATAAAGAGAAGTTCCGTGAACAGCTCGCACTGCTTGATATGGGACTGGAAGACCGGATGAAACAGCCGGTCGGTCTTTTGTCCGGCGGGCAGCGTCAGGCGCTGACACTTCTTATGGCAACGATGGTGACACCGAAGATCCTTTTGCTCGATGAACATACGGCGGCACTGGATCCGGCGACCGCAGCGAAAGTGCTTGCGCTTACCAGACAGATCATTGCGGAGCGGAAGATCACGGCACTCATGGTCACACACAATATGCACCAGGCGTTGGAACTTGGAAACCGCACGCTCATGATGGATGCGGGAAGCATCATCTTTGATGTGTCTGGGGCAGAGCGGGAAAAGCTTACGGTGGATGATCTTTTGGAAAAATTCAAAGAAAATGCCGGCAGACAGTTAGACAATGACCGGATTTTAACTTCAAAATAATAAAAATGCGACAGCAGCTGTTCCAGTCAGGGACAGCTGCTTTTTTTGTAATGACGACCGTTGATCAGAGCGGGATGCGGAACGTATCCCGTCTTTTTGTCCTGCGCCGGAAATGACGGAACAATATGACTAAAAAGGAACGGCAAAATTTGTCTATTTCTGTGAATGGAATCGGAAATTGGATCGTGATACAATATAGGAAACCAGAAAACCAAAACTGGTTTTCTGGTTTCCTATCGACAGAGAGAAGAAGGCAAAGGAGAGCGGTTATGGATATACAGGCAGCAAAGGAAACCATTTTGGAAGCCACATTAAAGATGTTTTACGAAAAGGGTCTGAAATTTACAATGAGTGATATCGCGGTTTGCGCAGGAATGAGTAAACGGACGATTTATATGGTGTTTGCGGATAAGGAGAGCCTTTTTTACGCAATGGTAGATTACTGTTTTGACAAGATAAAGGACAGTGAGAAAAAGGTGTTGGAGGATGCTTCTCTGGATACCGTAGGCAAGATCCGCGCGATCCTCTCCGTACTTCCCGAAGGATATCGTGAGATCGATTTTCAGAAGCTCTTTGTTTTAAAAGAAAAATATCCGAAGATCTACCGGCGTGTGGAGGAGCGGTTGGAGAGTGGATGGGAGAACACGATCGCACTGATCGAACAGGGGATTGCAGAAGGTGTTGTGCGTCCGGTCAATATCGCGATCTACAAAGTGATGTTGGAAGCAACGATCGAACAGTTTTTCCAGCGGGATGTTCTGGTCAGCAATCAGATCTCCTATGCGGATGCGTTAGATGAAGTGGTCGGGATCCTGGTGGATGGAATTACCGTAAAATGCTAAAAAACGAACCATAGACTGGCAGAAAAGAGGAAATGATATGAAAGACAGATCAAAAGTGATTTTTGGAAATGAGATGAGCAGCCGTGTGTATCACAAGGCGGAAAAATCCAAAAAGAAATACAGCAAGAAATTTGGGGATGATGCGGCGGTCAATTATCCGCTCTATATAGAAAAGAATCCGTATATCGGAGACGCGCTTGGCGTGCAGAATATCTTAATCAACGGAAAGGATAATGCCACAGAAGCGTTTGATCGCGAAAAAGGCATTATCGTCGGAAATATCCGTATGGGGTTTGGACATTACAGGATCTCCATGGCGATGGCATCTGCGGCAAAGCATCTGGGCTATACACCGTACTGGCTGGATCTGAATTCCTTCCCGGAGACGACCTGCACCAAGGTGATCAGCGCACAGAATGATCTCTACTCGCTGGGATCAAGACTTTCCGCGAAGAGCAGACTGTTTAACCGGTTTGTGTGGGAGCCGATGAATTACGAAGGGTTCCGGGCGCTGCCCTATAATGCTGCGGATCAGAAAAACGCGGAGCTGATGGCGCCGGTCTACCGCAACATTCCAAAAGATATCCCGGTGATCGGGACTCATGTGTGGCCGGCGCAGGCGGCAGTGCATGCCGGCATGCACTATGTGGTCAATGCGATCCCGGATAACTGGCCGATGGCACTGCATCTTTCCGAAGGAAGTGTCCACACCGTTCAGTGCCACAATGCGTACATGGGCTACCGCATTTTAAACGGAATGCAAAAGGACGAGGTCTTAAAACCAATTCCGGAGGAAAGCCTTGTATACACCGGTCACTATATCGACCATGAGCTGGTATCCAATATCGAGTCGGACTGTGCGGCGAGGATCCGGCGCAAAAAGGATAAAAAGCCGATGCGGTTTTTACTCACAATCGGAGGGGCAGGCGCGCAAAAAGAGATTTTTGCGGCGATTATCCATTATCTGATTCCGGCGATCCGCGAAAAGAAGGCGGCGCTTTATGTGAATGTGGGCGATTACCGGAATGTCTGGGAGGAACTGGTAAAAGAAATCCCGGAGATGAAGAGCCTCTCAACCGAGCATTTCAATCAGTGGGAAGAGACGGAGCATTTTGCAAAAGAGGCACTGACCGGAGAAGTGGAAGGCATTCACGGTTTCTGGCATGAAAACATTTTTGAGGCGGTCTACTGCACGAATCTGCTGATGCGAAGTGTGGATGTGCTGGTCACAAAACCGAGTGAACTCGCGTTTTATCCGGTACCGAAATTATTTATCAAGCGCGTCGGAAAGCATGAGATGTGGGGCGCGATCCATTCGGCGGAGATCGGGGATGGAACCTTAGAGTGCCGTGATATACCACATACCTTACAGATGATCGATCTGTTCTTAAAAGAGGACGGGCTACTTTTCGACATGTGCGATAACATTGTGAAAAATAAGTCGATCGGTATCTATGACGGGGCATACAAAGTCGTGGAACTGGCGATGGGCTTAAAGAAGTAAAAACGGAGGAGAAATTACTATGAAACTGACAGGAAAAGAAAAAATTTCATATGGACTGGGGGCAGTCGGAAAGGATATGGTCTATATGCTTTCCGCAAGTTACATTTTGTATTATTATCAGGATATCCTTGGCGTGAGCGCGATCGCAATGGGATTTATCCTGCTTGGCGCGCGGATCTTTGACGCGTTCAATGACCCGGTCATGGGGATCATTGTGGCAAAGACACGTACCAGATGGGGTAAATTCCGTCCGTGGCTTTTGATCGGAACGCTCTTAAATGCAGTAGTGCTCTATCTGATGTTCGCGGCACCGCCCACACTGGACGGAAGCGGCATGGTCGCGTATGCGGCGGTCACTTATATCGTGTGGGGTGTGACCTATACGATGATGGATATTCCGTACTGGTCGATGATCCCGGCGTTTACCGAGGGCGGTAAAGAGCGTGAGGGACTTTCCGCAATGGCGCGTTCCTGCGCGGGTGTCGGCTCGGCGATCGTGACGATCATTACAATGAAATGCGTCTACATGTTAGGACAGGGAGATGAGCGCACCGGCTTTCGGTGGTTTGCGCTGATCATTGCGGTGATCTTTGTAATATGTACCCTGACGACCTGCATCAATATTAAGGAAAAATCAACGGTTCAGGTCGATGCGCCGTCCATCAAGCAGATGCTTCAGGCGCTGATCCAGAACGATCAGGCAATGGCAACGGTTGTTACGATCGTTTTGATCAACATGTCGATGTATATTACATCAAATCTGGTAATTTACTTTTTTAAATATGATTTTGGCGGTGAGGGATGGTATAATAGTTATACATTATTCAGCACCTTTGGCGGAGCGATGCAGATCGCGGCGATGGTATTTTTCTTTCCACTGCTTCGCAGATTTTTCAGCACGATCCAGGTATTTTATGTGAGCTTTGCCATGGCAGTGATCGGCTATGTTTCACTTTTGATCCTTGCGTTTACCAATATGTCAAATGTGGTGCTGTTATTTATACCGGGCTTTTTCATTTTCGCTGCAAACGGCATGCTCGCCATTCTTACGACGGTATTCCTTGCAAATACCGTGGATTACGGGGAATTGAAAAACAACCGCAGGGATGAGAGTGTGATCTTTTCCATGCAGACCTTTGTCGTAAAACTGGCATCCGGCGTAGCGGCACTTGTGGCATCCATCTGCCTTAGCGTGTTCCATCTGAACTCAGATACCGAAAATACCGCAGAGGTGGCAAAAGCGGCGGTAAGCTCCGTAGTCGGACTGCGCATGACGATGACACTGATCCCGATTGCGGGACTTGTCATTGCGGGGATCTTTTTCCACAAAAAATATAAGCTGACCGAAGAAAAAGTAGAAGAGATCGCAGAACAGGTTAAGACCAGACGGGAAGCCGGGCAAAATCAGCTGACGGGAGGAAAATAGAATGATCACAGAAAATAAGGGATTTTTCTGGCTGACAACCGAACATACCGCGTATGGATTCCAGGTGCTTGAAACGGGACATCTGGAACATCTGTATTACGGTCCGAAGATCCGGGTAAAAGATCCATCGGTGCTTTCGGAAAAGTGTGCGTTTGGGCTCGGAAATACGATCGCCTATGATGCGGCACATGAAAATCTGTCACTGGAAAATATGAGACTTGAGATGTCGTCCTACGGGAAAGGGGATATCCGTGAACCGTTTGTGGAGATCACTTATGCGGATGGAAGTTTTTCCAGTGATTTTAAATTTGATCATGCAGATATCACGGAAGAAAAAGAAGCGTATGAGACGCTGCCGGGTTCCTATGCCACAGAAGAGGAGGGCGTAGAACAGCTCACCGTTGTTTTGAAGGAGCAGGCATCCCCGGTGTATCTCGAACTTCACTATTATGTATATGAGAAATCCGATGTCATCACACGAAGTGCGAAGCTCTGTAACGGAGGAGATACGCTGATCCGTCTGCGCCGACTGCTCAGTACACAGCTGGATTTTTCAGATCATGGCTATGTGGTATCAGACTTTCACGGCGGCTGGGCGCGGGAGATGGAACGCACGGATACCAGGATCACAGCGGGAAAATTCGTAAACGCGTCCTATACAGGAAGTTCCTCGAGCCGCGCAAATCCGTTTCTCATGTTAAGCCGTGAAAATACGACGGAAGAAGCAGGACTCTGCTACGGCATGAATCTGATTTACAGTGGAAACCATTACACGGCAGTCGAGGTCGGAAGCTTTGGCAAGACCCGCGTGGTCATGGGGATCAATCCGCAGTCCTTCTGTTTTCATTTAGAGCCGGGAGAAACGTTTGAGGCGCCGGAGGCGGTGATGACAGTATCTGCGGACGGCTTTGGCGGTATGAGCAGAAATATGCAGTATTTTGTGCAGGAGCATATCATAAGAGGCGAATGGAAGAAAAAAGAACGCCCGGTGCTTTTAAACAGCTGGGAAGCGGCATATTTTGATATCAATGAGAAGAAGCTGTTAAAACTTGCGAAAGCGGGAAAAGAAGCAGGGATAGAACTGTTTGTGATGGATGACGGCTGGTTCGGGGGGCGTAAGGATGATAAGCGTTCACTGGGTGACTGGGAAGCGGATAAAAAGAAGCTGCCGGGCGGTGTCCGGGGACTGGCGGACAAGATCAACGCGCTCGGACTTTCCTTCGGTATCTGGGTGGAGCCTGAGATGGTAAATGTGGACAGTGACTGTTACCGGGCGCATCCGGACTGGGCGATGGATATTCCGGGGAGAGAACACTCCGAGGGAAGAAATCAGAGAGTCCTTGATCTGGCAAACCCGGAAGTGGCCGATTATATCATTGAAAAAATGACCGCGCTTTTTTCCGGCGCGAATATTTCCTATGTCAAATGGGACATGAACCGGATCTTTTCCGACTGCTATTCCAAATATCTGGGACATGAGCGGCAGGGCGAGACCGCGCACCGGTATATGACAGGTCTGTATCGCGTGATGAAGACCCTGACGGAGCGTTTCCCGCATATCCTGTTTGAGGGCTGCGCGGCGGGCGGCAACCGGTTTGATCTTGGAATATTAAGTTACTTCCCACAGATCTGGGCGAGTGACAATACCGACGCAGTCTGCCGTCTGGCGATCCAGACCGGATACAGCTATGGCTATCCGCTTTCCGCGGTCTCAGCGCATGTGTCCGCATGTCCGAACCACCAGACACTGCGGGTGACGCCGCTGCCTACAAGGTATCATGTGGCGGCGTTTGGCGTGCTTGGCTATGAATGCAATTTCTGCGAACTGAACAAAGAGGAATTTCTTGAGATCAAAAGACAGATCGCTGAATATAAGAAGTGGCGGCAGGTGCTGCAGTTTGGACGGATGTACCGTGGCAGACAGGATAACCTGTACGAGTGGACAGCAGTGAGCGAGGATCAAAAGACAGCGGTCGGTATGCTTGCGCAGAAACTTACGGCTGCCAACGCGCCGTATGCGTGCTATCACGCGGCGGGGCTTGCGCCGGAGAAATGCTATCATTTCTATAATCAGCCGATGAAACACGATATCCGTGCGTTCGGGGATCTGATCAACACGGCAGCGCCGATCCATATCCGTAAGGATTCACTTATTCATCATGCGGTGGCGAAATTCGTAAAAATGGATGGTGAGACGGAAGACTATCTGGTATACGGGGATGGTCTGATGCAGGCGGGTGTGAACTTAAAACAGGCATTCAGTGCGACCGGATATAACAGCGAGGTCCGTTATTTCCCGGATTTCGCGTCAAGAATGTATTTTATGGAGGAACAGGATGAGTCAGGTGTCCTTTGACGATACCATGGAAAAACTTGCGGAGCTTGAGCAGTTTGCGGAAAACTATGCAGGAAATACACAAGGGGCAGATGCGAAAGCACTTGCCTCCTGTTATCTGTTTTCGGACCGTTACAGCGGCGGACTCTGGGAAAAAGTCGGGATCCGGAAAGATACGGATTTTGAGCGCTATGTAAAAGAGCAGGACGCAGATCTTTCGTCCTTAAAAGAAGTGGAAACGCTTTCGGTGCCGGCGGGCTATGAGGTGGACTTTTTGCATATGGCGGCATCCCTCTATGTGGGGGATGATGCCGGCGGCTGGATCGGAGATCTGACGGAGTTTGCCTGGGAATTAAAAAATAACGGGATCACGGAAAAGGAAGACGCGGCAGCGCGGTTTCTGTCTGCGGACAGTTACTGGAATGAGGCGGATTTCTATGCGGACATCGATGCGGCAAATATGCGAAAAACATATCAGAGGAACACGCTCTCGGAAACGCTTCTCACATATTATGGAAAAGATAACGATTCGGCAGAGGAACATCTGGGACAGTTCGTTGCGGATCGTTTTTTCGCGGACAGCAAAGAAGAGCTGGAGCAGGCGGTTTTTGGCGGTTACCGGACACACTGGCATACGCAGGAACTGCTCACAGCATTTGAACTGGATGCGTCGGAAGATGAAGTTTCACTGAAACTGGCTTCGGATACGATGGCGGATTATCTTTATGTGCACGCGAAGCTGCCGGAGACCGGACAGACAGAGACAAAAAAAGAAGAACGGTTTGAGGATACAGAGTTTCCTTACTGGTCAGAGGATACGGCAGGAATGGTGGTCACGGATGAAACGGGCCGGGTTTCCGGTGCGGGACTGGCGGGGATCGCGGTCTTACTTCTGGTCGCAGTCTTTCTTTTTATCGCATGGAACCGAAAAAAATAAAAAATGAAAAAATGGATTGACAGACATTCTTCTTTGTGGTAGCCTGTTAGTAGTTTAAAGAGATAAAGTCAAAGAGCAAAAGTAGTACCGTGTACGATTCTTTCAGAGAGCTGCCGGATGGTGCGAGGCAGTAAGATAGTTCATTGCAGGTTTTATGCTTAACGGGAATGGATTTGTGAGATGCGAAGTGAAACAAAAGTAGCGGATGCCGTTTCCCCACGTTACAGGGGTAAGATATAGAGTGATTCTGTATCAATGAGATGAGAAGCAGATAGGTGGCGCGTATTTTCCGATTCGGAGATATGCGTTTTTTATTTTTCATAACATGGAAAGATATCTGCGTATCATGAATGAGGGTGGCACCACGGAACAATTCGTCCCTGACTTGGAGTAAAGAACTTCAGGTCAGGGATTTTCTTGTTTAAAGGAGGATAAAGTATGAAAAGAAGGTTAAGGGTTTACCGAAAGACAGTCAGCATTGTAAATGAAACGGCGACCGGGATGTATGAAAATCTGGTTGGAAAGAAAAAAGGATTCCTGCTGGAAAGTTATGATAAAAACTATGACCGCTATACATTTTTCGGAGCGGATCCAAAAGAGATCATTTCCTCAAAGGGAAACGCACTCGTGATCGAGCGGGCAGACGGCACGAAGGAAGTACGTGAAGGAAATCCGTTAGAACGGTTAAAAGAGTATTACGATGAGTTCGATATCGTAAAAGAAAACAGAGATTCCGCATTTTCCGGCGGATTAGTCGGAAATCTCGGTTATGATTTTGTACGGTACAGTGAAAAGCTGCCGGACGACAATCCGGATGAGATCGGCATTGAGACGATCCAGATGATGCTGATGACGGAGTTTGTGATGGTGGATCATGTTGCGGAGACGTTAACTGGTATCGTCCTTGCGGAAGACAGTGAGGAAGGAAAAAAGCAGGCACTGGAAAAAGCCGATGAAATGATAAAAAAGGCGCGCGAAAAGCGTGTGGAAGAAAAAGAGGATTACAGACGCGACGGCGTGATCGTAAAGCAGTCCGATACCCTGGAGGAATACAGCGCAAAGGTCAATAAGATCAAGGAATACATAAAAGAAGGCCACATTTTCCAGACGGTGCTTTCCCAGCGCTGGACAGTGGAGACAAAGCAGGACGGATTCGCACTCTACAAAGAACTCCGCGTGTTAAATCCTTCTCCGTATCTTTACTATTTTAATTTCGGGGAATTTGAAGTGATCGGAAGTTCACCGGAAATGTTAGTCAAACAGAAGGAGAACCACATTTATACCTGTCCGATCGCGGGAACGAGAAAGCGTGGAAAAGACAAAGCGGAGGATGAACGCTTAAAGGAAGAACTTTTAGCGGATGAAAAGGAAAAGGCAGAGCATGTAATGCTGGTAGACCTGGCGCGAAACGATATGGGCCGTATCTCCCAGTTTGGAACGGTAAAAGTGACACAGTTCATGCAGGTGCAGAATTACTCACATGTCATGCACATTGTTTCCCAGGTGGAGGGACAGAAAAAAGGCGAATATCATCCGCTTGATCTGGTGGCATCTTTCCTTCCGGCGGGAACCTTAAGCGGGGCGCCGAAGATCCGCGCGATGGAGATCATCGATGAGCTCGAAAGCGTCAGACGGGGACTTTACGGAGGAGCGACCGGATACATCGATTTTTCCGGGGACATGGATTTTTGTATTACGATCCGTACCATGATAAAGAAACAGGATAAGGTGTATCTGCAGGCGGGAGCCGGGATCGTAGCGGACTCGGTACCGGAGAGCGAATACAATGAATGCTGCAATAAGGTCATGGCACTGGCAAAGACACTGATCGAGGAGGAGAACTTATGATACTGCTGATTGATAATTACGATTCGTTTACCTATAACCTGTATCAGTATATGGGAATCTTTAATGATGATATCAAAGTTGTGCGCAATGACAAGATCACGATAGAAGAGATCAAGGCACTTGCGCCGGAGCGCATCGTGCTTTCCCCGGGACCGAAAAGCCCGAAAGAAGCCGGTATCTGTATTGATGCGGTCAGAGAATTTTATGATAAAATACCGATCCTTGGCATCTGTCTCGGACACCAGAGCATCGGGGAAGCATTTGGAGCGACCGTAAGCTATGCCAAAAAGATCTTCCACGGCAAGCAGTCCGAGATCACCCATACCGGTGACAGCGTGTTTACCGGGATCGACAGCCCGATCAAGGTTGCGCGGTATCATTCGCTGGCGGTGCAAAAAGAAGGACTTCCGGACTGCCTTCGGATCCTGGCTGAGACGGATGACGGAGAGATCATGGCAATGCGTCACAAAGAGTATCCGGTGGTCGGCTTACAGTTTCATCCGGAATCCATTTATACCGAACATGGAAAGCGGATGCTTGAGAACTTTATCAATGGCGTGGTATAGAAAAAAGGAGCTTTTTTATGATATTAGATGATATTGTAGCAGACAAAAAGGTACGGCTTTCGGAACATAAAAAGAATATCAGTGAAATAAAAATGCGTGAACTGGCAGAGAAGTATGAAGGCAAAAAACACGGTTTTTATCAGGCATTAAGTAAAAGTGGTATTTCCATTATCGGAGAATTTAAAAAAGCGTCGCCAAGTCTTGGAGACATTCCGCAGAAGATGGATCTCATGAAGCGGATCAAAGAGTACAACGCATCGGTGGACGCGATCTCCTGCCTGACCGAGGAAGACCATTTCCATGGAAATGTCGGGTATTTAAAGGAGATCCGTGGAAAGTCCGAATTGCCGATCCTGCGGAAGGATTTTATGATCGATGAGTATCAGTTTTATGAGGCAAAAGCGATCGGGGCGGATGCGGTGCTCCTTATCGCGGCGATCTTAGATGACGCGCAGATGAAGGGCTTTTATGAGCTGGCGCGTTCCCTTGGCCTTGACGCGTTAGTCGAGGTGCATGACGGGGAGGAGATGGAACGGGCATTAAAACTGGATGCGCGCATCATCGGGGTCAATAACCGAAACCTCAGGGATTTTACGATTTCTCTGGATAACACAAAGAGGCTGCGCGGTATGGCAGGAGCGGATAAAATCTTTGTGGCGGAGAGCGGTATCGTAACCGATGATGATGTCCTCACCTTAAAAGAATATCAGGTGGATGCGTTTCTGATCGGGCGGGCATTTATGGAAGCGGATAACCCGAAGGAACTGGCAAAGCACTGGAAGGCGTTATAGAAATGGAACAAAAAAGAGCAGCAGAAGAAAAACCAGGGATCAAGATCTGCGGGATCACGACTCCGGAAGAAGCAGTGTACTTAAATGAAGCAGGCGTTTCGTATGCGGGATTTGTATTTTTCCCAAAGAGCAAGCGGAACGTGACTTATGAACAGGCGGAAAAAATATTTTCCGGTCTGGATCCCTCTATCAAAAAGGTCGCCGTTTTTGTCAGCCCGACACTTGCGGAAATACAAAGCGCAGAGGAGATCGGCGCGGATATCCTGCAGATCCATGGAACACTTGCGCAGGAGATCATAAAAAAAAGCAGGCATCCGATCTGGCGGGCAGTCAATATCAAATCCGGAACAGAATTTTTGGAAAAAGAAGAACTGTTTTACGATAATATCACGGGGATCGTGGTGGACGGTGCGCAGTATGGAGGCGGAAAAACCTTTGACTGGAGTGTAAACGGGGCACTACTGTCAGTAAGAGAACAGTTTGCGGACAAAGCATTTATTCTGGCGGGTGGCTTAAACAGTGAGAATGTACAAACGGGGATTTTGATCTTTGCACCGGATATCGTGGATGTAAGTTCCGGCGTGGAAAATGATAACGGGGTCGGAAAGAACCGGGATAAAATAATGGAATTTGTAAGAAAGGTGAAAGAACATGAATAAGAAAGCGTATTATGGAGAATTTGGCGGACAGTTTGTTTCCGAATCTTTGATGAACACATTAAAGGAACTGGATGACGCGTTTGAAAAAGCGATCCGGGATGAGAGCTTTATGAAGGAGTATCATTACTACTTAGAGCAGTATGTCGGGCGTGAGACACCGCTTTACTTTGCGGAGCGCCTGAGCGAAAAATACGGCACCAGGATCTATTTAAAGAGAGAGGACTTAAACCACACCGGAGCACACAAGATCAACAATGTGATCGGGCAGATCCTGCTTGCAAAGCGCATGGGCAAAAAGAAAGTGATCGCAGAGACCGGAGCCGGCCAGCATGGTGTTGCAACCGCGACCGGAGCAGCGCTGTTTGATATGGAGTGTACCGTCTATATGGGTGAGGAGGATATCAAGCGTCAGGCGCTTAACGTGATGCGTATGGAGATGCTCGGCGCGAAGGTTGTCAGCGTACAGTCCGGAAGCAACACGTTAAAGGATGCGACAAACGAGGCGATCCGTACCTGGGCAAAGACAGCGGAAGATACCTTCTATGTCATCGGTTCCGCGGTTGGACCTTATCCGTATCCGAAGATGGTAAAGGAATTCCAGAGCGTGATCAGCCGTGAAGCGAAAAAGCAGATCTTAGAGACAGAGGGAAGACTTCCGGATGTGGTCATGGCATGTGTGGGCGGCGGCTCAAACTCGATCGGAATGTTTGCGGATTTCATTGATGAGAAGGATGTAAAATTGGTCGGCGTGGAGGCAGCCGGACTTGGAATCGAGACCGGAAAACACGCGAGTGCCATGGCGCTTGGAAAACCGGGTGTTTTACACGGCATGAAGTCTTATCTCTTACAGGATGACAACGGAAACGTTGAGCTGGCACATTCGATCTCTGCCGGGCTGGATTATCCGGGTGTTGGGCCGGAGCACGCGTATCTGCGGGACAGCGGCCGTGCGCAATATGTCTCCATCACGGATGTGGAGGCAATGGATGCCCTCATGGAACTGTGCAGATTGGAAGGCATTATTCCGGCGATCGAGAGCGCACATGCGGTTGCCTATGCGAAGAAAATGGCAAAGACCATGAAAAAAGATGACATCATGATCGTGTGCCTGTCCGGCCGTGGTGACAAGGATGTAAACACGATCTCGGATTATCTGGCAGGAAAAGGATATTTGAATTAGGAGGCTATTATGAATCGAATTGAAGATACATTAAATCAGTTAAAAGAAAAAAAGGAAAAAGCGTTTATTACTTATGTGACAGCCGGTTATCCGGATCTTGCGAAGACAAAGGAAATCTTAAAGGCACAGGAAGCGGCGGGCACGGACATCGTGGAGCTTGGAGTACCGTTTTCCGATCCGGTGGCGGACGGACCGGTCATCCAGGATGCGTCCTATCGTTCCATCTGCGGCGGAACAACATTAAAGAAGGTATTCCGTACCGTAGAGGAGGCAAGAAATGACGGATTAAAGCTCCCGATCGTTTTCATGCTTTACTACAATACGATCGTATTTTACGGTGTGGAGGCATTTGTCAAAGAGTGTGAGCGTGTCGGCGTGGACGGACTTATCATTCCGGATCTTCCGATGGAGGAACAGGAAGAGATCAAGGCAGCACTTGACGGTCAGGATACCACATTATTGCTGCAGCTGGTATCTCCGGTGTCCGGAGACCGTATCCCGCAGATCCTGGACGGTGCGAGAGGCTTTGTCTACTGCGTATCGTCGATGGGTGTGACCGGTCAGGAAGCGCAGTTCCACAAAGAGGTCAAAAACTATCTGAAATCCGTAAAAGAACAGTCCAAGATTCCGGTTATGATGGGATTTGGTATCCGCACCGCAAAAGATGTGGAGCCGATGAAGGAATACATCGACGGAGCGATCGTCGGATCACATTTTATCAGACTTTTGGAAGAAAGCAATTTTGATCTGGATGCGGTGAAGACTTACTGCAATACCTTTAAGAAAGAGTTAAACGAATTATAAGCCGGAAATTATAGTTGGATGCAAGATAAAAGGAAAAATCGTAAGGAGGAAACGAACATGGATATGAAAGAACTGATCGCAAAAGTGGCAGATGGAAAAGATCTGACCGAAGAGGAAGCAAGAAGGGGAATGGAGATTTTGCTTGGAGGAGAGGCAACACAGGCGCAGATCGGCGCGTTTTTGACCGCGCTTCGCATGAAAGTCGAGACCCTGGAGGAACTGGTCGGATTTGCTTCGGTACTGCGTGATAAAGCCGAGACGATCAAACCGGCGGCGGACAATTATGTAGATCTGGTCGGAACCGGCGGAGACTGCACCTATACCTTTAATATTTCCACAACATCCGCGTTTGTAGTTGCGGCGGCGGGACTTCCGGTCGCAAAACATGGAAACCGTTCGATCTCATCAAAGTCCGGTGCGGGCGATGTGTTAGAAGAACTCGGAGTGAATATCATGGCAGAACCGGCGGTCGTAGAGCGCTGTGTCAATGAAACAGGCATCGGCTTCATGTTTGCGCAGCTCTTTAATAAATCCATGAAATATGTCGGACAGGCGAGAAAAGAGATGGGGATCCGCACCGTGTTCAATATCTTAGGACCTCTTGCAAATCCATCCCGCGCAAAAAACATGGTCGTAGGTGTTTACAGTCCGGCACTTACCGAAGCGGTTGCAAAAGCAATGGCGAGACTCGGCGTGGAGCGTGCGTTTGTTGTGAGCGGATGTGACAATATGGATGAGATCACACTGAGTGGAAAAACAACCGTTTCCGAGATCAAAAACGGTGCGGTGGAAACTTTCCAGATCCAACCGGAAGATTTTGGCTTCCAAAGTGTTTCCCTTGCGGAATTAAAAGGCGGTGACGGAAAAGAGAACGCAAAGATCACAAAAGCGATCCTTGGCGGGGAGAAAGGCCCGAAGCGCGATATCGTACTGCTGAACGCCGGAGCGACACTTTATGTCGGCGGCGTGGCAGCAGATATCAAAGAGGGGATCCGTCTTGCCGAGCAGGCGATCGATTCCGGCGCAGCATTAAAGACACTCGAAAAGCTGATCGAGGAATCAAACCGTTAATCGAACCATCAGTGTGTTTTCCGGTTGATGTAGGATGTCTTAAACTTGGAATAGACGATCTTCTGACTGCGGTAGAGTCCGTAGTAGCCGGAGAGCATGTAGCTTAACGCAATCGCGAGCAGGTAGTATGGCATGCCGTCATAGCCAAACAGCTCAAAACTGATGAGCAGGGAGGAGATCGGTGCATTGGTGACACCGCAGAAGACAGCACTCATGCCGACTGCCGCGCAGAGCGATGGCGCAAAACCGGTCAGATTTCCGAACAGGCATCCGAACGTCGCACCGACAAAGAAACTCGGCACGATCTCGCCGCCTTTAAAGCCGGCACCGAGCGTGAATGCGGTGAGAACCATTTTAAAGAAGAATGCCCAGGTATCCGTGGAACCGTGTATGGACGAGGCGATAATGTCCATGCCGGTTCCATTGTAGTTATAATTGCCGATGCACGCGGTGACAAGCAGCACAAAACAGCCTCCGGCGAATGCACGCAGATAAGGATTTTTAAATACATAGCGGTAGAGCCGCTCAAAGTTGTGTAACATCATGCAGAACACGACACTGATGAACGCGCAGAGCATTGCAAGCAGTGAGATGATGACTGCGTGAGGAATATTGAAAGCCGGAATCCGGTCAAAGAAAAAAGTATGGGCGGTGGCACCGAAATACTCCGCAATGCCGTGTGCGATGAAAGAGGAGATCACGCACGGAACCAGGGCTGCATAGTGCATGATACCGACACTGACGATCTCCATCGGAAAGATCGCGGCAGCCATCGGTGTGCCAAAGAGTGCGGAAAAGGCGGCACTCATGCCGCACATGATCATGATATGCTGATCTTTTTCATCAAAGCGGAACAGTCGTCCGAGCGAATTTCCGATGCTGCCGCCGAGCTGCAAAGCCGCGCCTTCGCGTCCGGCAGAACCGCCGCCAAGGTGTGTGATCAGTGTGGAAAGAAAAATAAGCGGTGCCATCCGAAGCGGGATCTCTTCGCCCGAATGGATCGCGGATAAGACAAGGTTGGTGCCCGAATCTTTTTCATCGTGCAGCAGATGATACATGCCTACAATGCAAAGACCGCCAAACGGCAGTGTCAGCATGACCGCCGGGTGCGCGACGCGCAGATCCGTCACGAATTTCATGCAGTAAAAAAAGAGCGTTCCGACAAGACCGACCACGATCCCGGAAACGACAGAAAACAGAAGCCATTTCAAAAAAGTCCCGATGTGGGAGCCTCCTGCCTTACACTCCTCGCGGAGCCATTTCGTAAACTCTGGCAGCAATTCTTTTAAGATCATAATAATATCCCTCTCTAAATCAGATTTCTTTTGTAACATTTTCATTTCATTACCCTAAAAAAATAGTAACATTTCAGACGGCTTTTGACAATAAGACAATAATAGTCTTTGAAAGAGCAAAAAGGTCTGCTAAAATAAAAGCGGCAAGAAAGAAAAAGGAGGCAGTTTTTATGTTTCAGATACCAGATCCCAAAGAACAGCTCGTTGTCATTATGAAGCGGATCTACGCGCAGGGAATGACAACGACTTCGGGTGGAAATTTATCCATAAAAGATGAAAATGGGAATGTATATATCACTCCGGGCGGAACCGACAAAGGCAGTATGACCGCAGAGGATATTGTCTGTATCCGCGCGGATGGAACCATGGAGGGAAAACACAAACCGTCCAGTGAATATCCATTTCATATGAAGATCTATGAGACGAGAGGTGATATCCGGGCGATCCTGCATGCACATCCGCCGGCGATGGTTGCGTACAGCATCGTCAGAAAAATACCGGATATCTCGGCGTTTCCGGAATTAAAAGCGTGTATCGGCAGTGTCGGAATGGCGGAGTACGGGCTGACCGGAAGCGAAGAACTCGGAGAAAAGATCGCGAAAGTGTTTGCGGAGGGGTGCAACGTCGCGGAACTGGAAAATCACGGTCTGGTCGTCGGAAGCACAGATATCGAGAGTGCGTATCAGGTGTTTGAGGCGATGGATTTTTCCGCACGTATCGGGATCGGGGCATCCAGACTTGGCGGTACGAAAAACGAAAACCCGTCGGGGAAAGGGCTCACCGATGAAAACATGGAAAAGCCGAAGGATCCTTCGACAGAGATACCGCAGGAAGACCGGGCGGTCTGTGAAAAACTTTGTGAGATGGTGAGGCGCGCCTGGCATCAGAAGTTATTGTACGCCGGACTTGGTGTATTTTCGGCGCGCGCGGAGAGCGGAACGATTTATTACATACCGCAGGGAACAGACCAGAGCGCGGCTGGTATTTTGGATATCCGCAAGCTGGAGCAGACGGGGGATAGTCTTCACGCCAAGATCTACCGCACGCATCCGGGGATCGGATCGGTCGTCACGGCGTTTCCGCCGGAACTTATGGCGTTTGCGGTGACCGGCACGAAATTCAGCTCGCGTATCATACCGGAGATCTATATGGTCATGCAGGATGTCGTTTCCCTGCCGCAGGCGCAGTATGCAGGAAAGCCGGATGAGATCGCGGCGGTATTTGACGGGCGGACATCGGTAGCGGTATTGGAGGGCGGCGGCGTGATCGTGACAGCGCCTTCACTTTTAAAAGCATATGACAGACTTGAAGTGGCGGAGTATAGTGCCCGCGCGATCTTAGAGTCCTCCCAGCTTGGAAATATCGTGGAGATCACGGAAAAGCAGGTAGACGAGATCAGGGTGCAGTGCCACCTGAATTAAGGAAAACAGAGAGAACCTGAGTGGCTGTTTCCCCAAATAGATGAAAAATTGCACAAAAAACCACAATGAAAATACAGCATTTTAACAAAAATGTGAAAAACTATTGCATTCCTGTGAAAATGCTGTATACTTTAATTATCAACTGAAAACGTTACCGGAATCATTACCGAAAACAGTACCGGAAAGGGTGCCGGACGTTTTGGGGGTTAGCAACTACATTATTTAGGAGGATGAATTATATGAAAAGAAAAACAGTATCACTCATGTTAGTAATGTCTATGATGGCAGCTATGGCAGCAGGATGCGGAAGCTCTTCTGACAGTACAGCAAGCAGCAGTACTTCAGGAAACAGCACAGCTTCTACAGAAACCGGAAGCACAGACAAAAAAGAGGCATCCGGCGATGGTCAGGTTTATTATCTGAACTTCAAACCGGAGCAGGATGAGCAGTGGCAGGATCTTGCAAAAGCTTACACCGATGAAACCGGTGTTCCGGTAACAGTCATTACAGCAGCAGACGGTACCTATGAGCAGACCTTAAAATCTGAAATGGCTAAGTCAGAAGCACCTACCTTATTCCAGGTAAACGGACCGGTAGGACTTGCAAACTGGAAAGATTACTGCTATGACTTATCCGGAAGTGAATTATATAAAGATGTAAAGAGCGATGACTTCGTATTAAAAGACGGAGACGCAGTACAGGGTATCGCGTATGTTATTGAAACATACGGACTCATTTACAACAAGGCGATCTTAAATGATTACTGCACCATGGACAACGCAGTAATTTCTTCCCCGGATGAGATCAACAACTTCGCAACCTTAAAGGCAGTTGCGGACGACATCCAGGCAAGAAAAGATGAGATCAATGATAAATTTGGTTATGACCTGCTTGGTGCATTTACTTCCGCAGGTATGGATTCTTCCTCTGACTGGAGATTCAAGACACATCTTGCAAACCTTCCGATCTACTATGAATACAAAGATAAAGGAATCAACGAGACAGACGCGATCGAAGGAACTTACCTTGACAATTACAGACAGATCTGGGATTTATATCTGACCGATTCTACCTGTGAACCGGGACTGTTATCCAGCAAGACCGGTGATGAAGCATCTTCCGAATTTGCAATGGGCGAAGCAGTATTCTATCAGAATGGTACCTGGGCATATGGTGATATCACCGGAAATGAAGTTGCAGATGAAGATCTTGGCATGATGCCGATCTACATTGGTGTGGACGGAGAAGAAAATCAGGGACTCTGCACCGGATCTGAAAACTACTGGTGTGTAAACAATAAAGCTTCCGAAGAAGATATCCAGGCAACACTTGATTTCCTTGCATGGTGTGTAGAAAGCGACACCGGACGTGACGCGATCGCAAACGAAATGGGATTTGTTACACCGTTTACCACATTTGATGATGACGCTTATCAGACAAACAACCCATTGATCAAAGCAGCAAACGAGTCTATTGAAGCTGGCAAGACTCCGGTATCATGGAACTTCTCATCTATCCCGTCTGAGACATGGAAAGATGGCGTTGGATCCGCATTACTGCAGTACGCGCAGGGCTCTCAGAGTGATGAAGAGTGGAATGCAGTTAAGACGGCATTCGTTGACGGATGGGCTTCCGAATACGCAGCATCACACGGTGATTCAGCAGCAGAAGAAGCAACAGAATAAAAGACGGGAAGTCTTTGGATAAGAGCGGGGCGGGTGTCTCCATCCGCCTCCGCTTTTTTTAGAAAGGATGATATTGTTATGGAGAAATCAATAAAAAAATATTTTCCTATATTTGCATTACCGACGTTAGTGGCATTTACAATCGGCTTTATAATTCCTTTTGTTATGGGCATCTATTTATCATTTTGTGAATTCACAACAGTAACTGATGCAAAATTTGTAGGTCTTAAAAATTACGCAAGAATTTTTACGGATAATACGTTTGGGCATGCTCTTTGGTATACGGTGCTGTTTACGATAGTTTCGGTCCTTGCCATCAATATTCTGGCATTTGTGGTCGCGATGCTTTTAACAAAGGGAATTAAAGGAACCAACGCTTTCCGTACCGTATTTTTCATGCCGAACCTGATCGGTGGTATCGTACTTGGTTACATCTGGCAGATCATTTTAAACGGTGTTTTGGCACACTGGGGAAGAACGCTTACCTATTCTTCTAAGTATGGTTTCTGGGGACTGGTTATTTTGATGTGCTGGCAGCAGATCGGTTATATGATGATCATCTATGTGGCAGGAATCCAGAATATCCCGGGCGACCTCATCGAGGCGGCAAAGATCGACGGCGCGACACCGTCACAGATCTTAAAAAATGTAACGATCCCGATGGTTATGCCGTCGATTACGATCTGTTCTTTCCTGACACTGACGAACTCCTTTAAGCTCTTCGATCAGAACCTGGCACTGACCGCAGGAGAACCTGCAAACAGTTCCGAACTTCTTGCACTGAATATCTTTAACACATTCTATGGAAGAAATGGCTGGGAAGGCGTAGGACAGGCGAAAGCAGTTGTATTCTTTGTAATTGTGGCAGTTATCGCGATCACACAGAATAAGATCACAAGAAGCAGGGAGGTGCAGCAGTAATGGGCGTAAGAAAAGCAAAACATGGTGGAGTCCTTACCGTAATTTTCACGATTCTTTCGGTCATCTGGGTTTGCCCGATCTTGATCGTAATCATGAACTCCTTTAAGAAAAAGGCGTATATCAACCGAAAACCGTTTGCGTTTCCGGCAGGAAAGTCCTTTGTAGGAATTGAAAACTATTTAAATGGTATTAAAAAGATCAACTTTTTCCAGGCATTCGGTTATTCCCTGTTTATTACCTTATTCTCGGTAGTAGTGATCATCGTGTGTACTTCCATGTGCGCATGGTACATTACCAGAGTTACCAACCGTATGACAAAAGGCATCTATTATCTGTGCCTGTTTGCAATGATCGTTCCGTTCCAGATGGTAATGTTTACGTTATCCAAATTCGCAAATATGTTACATCTTGGAAATCCGGTCGGTATCATCTTAATCTATCTCGGATTCGGAGCAGGGCAGGCGGTATTTATGTTCTGTGGTTTCGCAAAGGGAATTCCGCTTGAGATCGAGGAAGCTGCCATGATCGATGGATGCAATCCGATCCAGATCTTCTTTAAGATCGTATTCCCGATCCTCAAACCGACCTGCATCACCGTTGCGATCCTTGAGGCAATGTGGATCTGGAACGATTACCTGCTGCCATACCTGGTACTTGATATCAAGAAATACAAAACGATTCCGATCGTTATCCAGTATCTGAAAGGTGGATACGGATCTGTTGACTGGGGCAGCATGATGGCAATGTTAGTTTTGGCAATTATTCCAATTATAGTCTTTTATATGGCTTGCCAGAAGTATATAATAGAGGGAGTTGTGGCAGGAGCCGTAAAGGGTTGATGTGCGGCAAAAACCAGTAAAGGAATGAAAAAACGTGACAATTAAAGACATTGCAAAAGAGTCCGGGTATTCTGTGAGCACTGTATCACGGGTGCTGAATAACCGCAGGGATGTAAGCCCGGAAGCAAAAAAAAGGATTGACGAGATTGTGGCGGCCCACAATTTTGTACCAAATAATAACGCGAAGCATTTAAAACAGATGATCACAAAAACGATCCTCGTGCTGGTAAAGGGTAATTCGAACATGCTCTTTGCCAGTATCGTGGAGGAGATCCAAAAGACGGTGGAAAAAACAAAATACGCCGTAAGTATCTATTATCTGGATGAGGATGCAAACGAAGTGGAACAGGCGATTACGCTGATGCGGGAGAGAAAACCTCTGGGGATGTTGTTCCTCGGAGGTAACCCGCAGTTCTTTCAAAAAGAGTTCGATCAGATCCGGATCCCGTGTGTACTGGTGACAAACCAGGGGGGGAAGATGGGATTTGGCAATCTTTCCAGTGTGGCGACGGATGACGTGGAAGCATCCATGTGCGCGGTGGATTTTCTGATCGGGCGCGGACACAGACGTATCGGTATCCTGGGTGGTGACACTGCCTTGTCGCATACCAGTAAACAGCGTCTGGAAGGATGCAGAAAGAGTTTTGAAAAAAACGGACTTGCCGAAGAACCGGAAGCGTTTTATGAGAAAGCGCGTTTCTCCTATGAGAGTTCCTATCAGGCAATGAACCGCCTGTTGGACCGGAATTTAAATATCACAGCCGTGTTTGCAATGAGTGATGTGATGGCGGTCGGCGCGGTTCGGGCGATCCGTGACCGCGGACTTCAGGTTCCGGAAGACATTTCGATCATCGGATTTGATGGAATACCACTGGCAAATTATTACAATCCGAAGCTTGCCACAGTCAAACAGCAGTATCAGATTCTGGCGGTGCGCAGCGTGGAGATTTTACTTGGGGCGATTGATTTAAAAAAGCCGGCAGTTCATGAGATTATACCATTTGAGCTTGTGGCTGGTGAGAGTGTAAAACAGATATAATGTAAGGGAAAACAGAAAAAGAAATAGATTCAGGAGGAAAGTTTATGAGAAGCAGCGGAGTATTAATGCATATATCTTCATTGCCATCTCCATATGGCATTGGAACCATGGGCAAAGCAGCGGTTCAGTTTGTAGATTTTTTAGAGGAGGCAGGACAGACTTACTGGCAGATTTTGCCGGTATGCCCGACCAGTTATGGAGATTCTCCGTATCAGTCTTTTTCCAGCTTTGCAGGAAACCCTTATTTTATAGATTTGGACTATCTGTGTCTTGATGGACTGTTAAAGAAAGAAGAGTGTGAAGCTTATAACTGGGGCGATGATGAGACACAGGTGGATTACGGTATTTTGTATGAAAACCGCTATGATCTGTTAAAAAAAGCATTTGCCCGTTTTAAGGCTGATGAACCGGAAGATTTTAAAACATTCTGTGAAGAGGAAGCGGAGTGGCTTGACAATTACGCGCTTTTTATGGCACTGAAAGATGCGAATCACGGAGCAGCATGGTTTACCTGGGACAGGGATCTGAAATTCCGTAAGGCGGAAGCACTTGAGAAAGTAAGAGAAGATAAAAAAGAGGATATTGCGTTCTGGAAAATGCTGCAGTATCTGTTCTATAAACAGTGGCGTGAGTTAAAAGATTACGCAAATGTAAGAGGAATCAAGATCATCGGTGACGTGCCGATCTATGTAGCTGGCGACAGCGCGGATGTCTGGGCAAATCCGGAACAGTTTTATCTGAATGAGGATCTTGAGATGATCGATGTCGCCGGATGCCCGCCGGATGCGTTTTCTGAGGACGGACAGCTTTGGGGAAATCCGCTGTTCCGCTGGGACGCAATGAAAAAGGACGGTTATACCTGGTGGACAAAGCGTATCAAAGCGATGTCAGAGTTATATGATATTGTCCGTATCGATCATTTCCGTGGATTTGATTCCTATTATGCGATTCCGGGAAAAGATAAGACCGCAAGAAACGGTGAGTGGAGAAAAGGCCCTGGTATGGATCTTTTCCGTACATTGGAAGAAAAACTTGGCAAACTGAACATCATCGTGGAAGATCTCGGCTATCTTACTCCGTCTGTGATCCAGATGGTAAAAGATTCCGGGTTCCCGGGTATGAAACTGATCCAGTTTGCGTTTGATACCAGAGAAGATGGTGATTATCTGCCGCATAATTATCCGGTACACAGCGTGGTTTATACCGGTACGCATGATAACGATACGATCCTTGGATGGTTTGCAACCGCTCCGAAGGAAAGCGTAAAATTTGCGAAAGAATATCTGCGTCTGACCAAGACGGAGGGATATAACTGGGGCATGATGAAAGGTGCGTGGGCAAGCGTCAGCGAACTTGCGATCGTGACCATGCAGGATCTTTTAGATCTTGGCAGTGAGGCGAGAATGAATATTCCGTCCACGCTCGGAACAAACTGGAAGTGGCGTATGAAAGATGGACAGCTTACCGACCAGCTTGCAAAAAAAGTATGTTGCTGTATGAAGACTTACGGACGTATCCGCAAATAATGAGCATAGCAAAAGTCCTTCTGCATATATTTTAACAGTATATGCAGGAGGATTTTTTTATGGACAATTCAAATACGGGAACTTTTGATATCTATAAGGACATCAGCGCGAGGACAAACGGTGAGATCTACATAGGTGTTGTCGGCGGAGTGCGGAGCGGGAAGTCAACGTTTATCAAACGCTTTATGGAGCTTATGGTGCTGCCGTTCATGGAGGATGAAAACGAAAAAAAACGGGCAGTCGATGAGATGCCGCAGTCTGCCCAGGGAACTACGATCATGACCACGGAGCCGAAATTTATTCCAAAAGAGGCGGCAACGATAAACCTCTCAGAAGATACCGAAGTGAAAGTGCGCATGATCGACTGCGTCGGCTATATGGTGGACGGAGCGAACGGACATATGGAAAACGGTGTGGAGCGGATGGTAAAAACGCCCTGGTTTGATACGGAGATCCCGTTCACGCAGGCAGCAGAGATCGGCACACAGAAGGTGATAAGAGATCATGCGACGATCGGGATCGTGGTGACGGCGGATGGCTCTTTTTCTGACATTCCGCGTGAAAGCTATGTGGCGGCGGAGGAGCAGACCATCCGTGAATTGAAAAAGGCGGGAAAACCATTTGTCATGCTCTTAAATTCCGAGCGCCCGTTTCGTGATGAAACGGTAAAGCTGGCGGAGGAACTGAGGGAAAAGCATCAGGTAAGCGTGTATCCGGTCAACTGCAGCCAGCTTCATAAGGAGGACGTAAATCGTATCCTTACAGGTATTCTGTATGAATTTCCGGTGGTGAAAATGAATTTTTATATGCCGAAGTGGATTGAGATGCTGGACGCAGGAAACCGTATCCGGGAAAATGTGATCGCGAACGCGAGAAAAGTCTTAAATAATATTACCTATATGAAGGATGTGGTGGCATACGGGTTTGAACCGGATGGGGACTATCTGACAAAATTGAGGGCAGAGCAGCTGGAGCTTTCGGATGGCAGTGTGAATATCGCAATGGACGTCGGGGAGCAGTATTATTACGAAAATATGAGTGAGATGACCGGGATCGAAGTAAAGGGCGAGTATCAGCTGATCGCCATGGTAAAAGAGCTGGCGCAGATGAGGCGTGAGTACGAGAAAGTGGCAGATGCCATGCAGGCAGTCAAAATGCGGGGGTATGGCGTGGTGAATCCGGGACTCGCCGATATCCATATGGAAGAACCGGTGATTATCCATCATGGAAATAAGTTTGGCGTAAAGATCAGGGCGACTTCACCGTCGATCCATATGATCCGGGCGAACATTGAGACGGAGATTGCACCGATCGTCGGGAGCGAAGATCAGGCAAATGATCTGATCAGCTATATCAAGGAAGGGGAGAAAGCGGAAGAAGGTGTATGGCAGACCAATGTGTTTGGAAAAACACTGGGCGAACTGATCGAGGACGGCATCAAGAGCAAGATCTCCATGATGGATGATGAAAGCCAGATGAAACTGCAGGACACTATGCAAAAGATCGTAAATGACAGCAACGGCGGACTGGTGTGTATTATTATCTAAGAGTATGGAAACAGCCATGCAAAAGTACCGGATGGTATTTTTTCATGGCTGTTTTTGCTATATTATTTCATTTGTTTTTCTTTGGTTAATCCGAGAAGATAATCTGCAGACACCTGATACAATTTGCAAAGCCGGATCAAGTGGCGAATCGGAAGCTCATTCGCACCGCGTTCATAGCGTGCATACATAGTCTGTGAGGTTCCAAGTACATGTGCAACATATTCCTGTGTGTAGTCATGATCTTCTCTCAGATTACGCATGATCTGCCTATAATCCATATTATCACCTACATTTGTATCCTAACATAGTATAAATCTGTACTAACTGTTTTAGTAAACATGTTTACTATTGACACTAGTAAATATATGTACTAAACTAAAGAAAGATGAAAAGGAAAGATGAGAGAAAAAATGAAAGAACTGGAATACCCTTTTGATGGGGATTATATTTTAAAAAAGAAGAAAAGCATAAAAAAGGCATTATTGGCAAATGGAAAAAAACGCGTGCCGGTAAAGATTGCAATACTTGGTGGATCTACGACCAATGATATCAAGCTGATACTGGAACTTTTTTTACTGGATTATGGGCTTGAGCCGGAGTTCTATGAGTCAGAATATGACCAGTTTTATGAGGATGTTATGTTTGATAATGAGAAACTGGTGAAATTTTGCCCAGATATCATATATATTCATACATCAGGAAGAAATATCAAAAAATATCCATTATTAACGGATCCGGCAGAACATGTGGAAAAAATGCTGGAGGAAGAATACCAGTATTATGTAGGTCTCTGGGAAAAAATCGAAAAAAAATATCACTGTACCATTATTCAGAATAATTTTGAAATGCCATACAATCGGCTGATGGGAAATATGGAAGCAAGTGATATTCACGGGAAAATAAATTACCGGATGCGGCTAAATTACCGGATCTACGGTTATGCGCGGGAGCATGAGAATTTTTTTATAAATGATATTAATTATCTGTCGGCAAGCTATGGACTGGAACGATGGCTTGATCCATTTTATTGGCATATGTATAAGTACGCGATGGCAGTACCGGCGATTCCAGAGTTCGCATTTAATCTTGCGAATATCATAAAATCCATTTATGGAAAGAATAAAAAAGGACTTGTATTGGATCTGGACAATACACTCTGGGGTGGCATTGTGGGAGACGACGGAGTGGAGAATCTGGAAATTGGACAGGAGACATCCGTTGGTCAGGCATATACAGAGTTTCAGACATATTTAAAAGAACAAAAGCAGATAGGGGTTATTCTGAATGTTGATTCAAAAAATGACATGGAAAATGCACTGGCTGGGATCAATCATCCGGATGGGGTACTAAAAAAAGATGATTTTATCTGTATAAAAGCGAACTGGGAATCTAAGGATCACAATATCAGAGAAATCGCGGCAGAATTAAACCTGCTTCCGGAAAGTCTGGTTTTTGTAGATGACAATCCTGCGGAACGAGCGATTGTTGCGGCACAGCTTCCGGGAGTGGCAGTTCCCGAGATGAATCAGGTGGAGCGTTATGGGCATGTGCTGGATCGGTCAGGATTTTTTGAAGTGACAAAGTTTTCAGAGGATGATGCAAAACGCAATGAAATGTATCAGGAAAATGCAAAACGTGCGGAGTTTAAGGCGGCATTCTCGGATTACAGGGAATATCTCGTTTCTCTTGAAATGCGGGGAACAATCCGGGCTTTTGAGCCGTTGTATATGGCAAGAATTGCACAGCTGACGAATAAGAGCAATCAGTTTAATCTGACAACCAGACGCTATACACAGCCAGAAGTGGAAAAAGCAGCAGCAGATGGAGCATGCATCACACTTTATGGAAAACTGGAGGATAAATTTGGAGATAATGGTGTGGTTTCGGTTGTGATTGCACAGCAGGAAGCAAAGAAGTGCCATATAGAACTTTGGCTTATGAGCTGTCGTGTTTTAAAGCGGGATATGGAAAAAGCTATGCTTGACGCATTGGTAAGGCAGTGCCGGAATAGAGGAATTGAAATTATTTATGGCTATTATTATCCAACGGCAAAAAATGCGATGGTAAAGGACTTTTATGGGATACAGGGATTTGAAAAAGTGAGTGAGGATGCGGATGGAAATACCGTGTGGGAAATGCCTGTGAATGAATCCTATAATGATAAAAATACAGTGATAAAGGTGGAAGAATAAAATGACAAGAGAAGAAGTTTTTGAAGCATTGGATGAGGTTTTTGAAGAAGTTTTTGATGATGATTCAATTCATGTGGGAGAACAGACAACAGCAAGAGATATTGAAGATTGGGACAGCCTGGAACATATCAATCTGGTAGTCGCGATTGAAGAACGTTTTTCGATGAAATTTACGATGGGTGAAGTGACAACAATGAAAAATGTGGGTGAGATGGTGGACATTATTCTGGAACGGACACAACAGGGAAAATAGCAGGAGGTTTTAAAATATGTCACTTACATCGGTAAAATTTCTGCTTTTTTTAGTCCTGACTGGAATTGTTTATTATGTTTTGCCAAAAAAAATGCAGTGTTACTCGTTATTGGTGGCAAGTATTGCGTTTTATTGCATGGCTGGTGTGCCGTGGACATTTCTTTATCTGTTTGTCAGTATAATTACAGTATATGCCGGAACTATACTGATGGAACAGATTCGAAAAAAAGGTTTAAATAGAAGTCAAAAATTCTGCCGTGTAATATATGTGGCAGTTTTACTATGCAATTTCGGAATTCTTGCAGCTTTAAAATATACCAATTTTGTGATTTATAATATGCAGCATGTGATTCACTTCCTTCACCTTAACTGGTCGGTGCAGACAGTATCATGGGCAGCGTCACTTGGAATCAGTTACTACACGTTACAGATGATGAGTTATCTCACGGATGTATACTGGGGAGTCCAGAAACCGCAGCATAATTTTTGGCAGATGGCATTATTTGCATGTTTTTTTCCACAGATGGTCTCAGGACCAATCAGCCGGTATTCGCAGCTTGGCATCCAGCTTGAGCAGGAACATGCTTTTTCACTGGCACAGGTAGAATCCGGTGCGCAGAGAATTTTATGGGGATTTTTAAAAAAACTGGTTATTTCGGAAAAACTGGCAGTAATCGTAAATACAATCTATGCAGATCCGGTAAAGTATCATGGACTTTATATCTGGACGGCAATGCTTATATTTCCGGTTCAGATTTATGCAGATTTTTCAGGATGCATGGATATTGTAAATGGTGCGGCAGAGTGCTTTGGAATAATGATGCCGGAAAACTTCCGGACACCATTTTTTTCAAAAACAATACAGGAATTCTGGCAGAGATGGCATATTACGCTTGGGCTCTGGCTGAAAGATTATGTCATGTATCCAATTTTAAAATCAGAGACATGGATTAGAATGGGACAGCGGTTGAAAAAGAAATATGGGAAAAAGGCGGGAAAACGGATACCACTATATTCAGCTATGCTGATATTGTGGTTTTGCAATGGAATCTGGCATGGAAACAGCTGGAAGTATATTGTTGGTGTGGGACTGTGGTATTGGTTTGCAATTGTGACAGGACAGCTTTTGGAACCGCTTTTTAGCAAGCTCACATCTTTTTTACATATTCCTGTGCAATCGGTTGGCTGGCATATTTTTCAATCAGTCCGCACTTATGTGGTGTATGGGTTTGGAGCGCTGTTTTTTTGCGCATCCGATCTGCGAAATGGAGTATTTCTGGTACAATGCGGACTGTCCGAGTTTAATCTGAAAATTTTTGTGGATGGTTCATTTTGTCAGATGGGACTGGATATCTATGATCTTGTGGTGGTTGGAATTATGACCGTTTTTGCGTTTGCAGTATCATTATATGGCAGGAATGGCAGTGTGAGAGAAAAAATGAGGTCTTGGAACCCACTGGTAAGAGGAGGAGCGTTTGTTCTGCTTTTTGTATTGGTACTGATATTTGGTTCCTATGGTAACGGATATAATGCAAGTTCTTTTATCTATGCGAAGTTTTAGGAGAGCGGTAATGAGAGAAAAGAGATGGAAAAAAGGTGTTTCGGCAGTTGCATGGCTTTTGGTGTGTATCCTGAGTCTTATGGAACTGAAAAATATTTTTGTGCCGAAATGGACGGATGACATGGCTCCAACACTTACAATTGACGGTTTTTATGCGGAAAAAAGGAACAGCCTGGATGTGATCTTTTTTGGGACCAGTCAGGCAGTATATGGATTTTCTCCAATGGAACTTTATGAAAGTACCGGCATCAGATCTTATGTCTGTGGAACGGGATCGCAGTCAATTGTCTGTACTTATTACTGGGTCAGAGAGGCATTAAAATACCAGCACCCGAAAGTGATTGTAGTGGATATAATGGGAGTGATTGATGAATCTGTGCTGGATGATGGAGCGATACATTGCGCATTGGATTATATGCGATTTTCACCAAATAAAGTAAGTGCAGTTATGGCAGTGGAAGAAACTTATGATTTTGAAACATCACCATTGGAATATTTTATGCCCATTTTAAAGTACCATGATCGTTGGAAAGAACTTACGGCACAGGATTTCAGTTATCAGTTTCAGGATAAAGATTATTTCTTAAAAGGGCATCATGTTGGAAACAGTATCTATGCTGATACAAAGTCCGCAGGTATTGCAGTGGAGCATCCGGAAAATGTGGCTGAAACGCAGGATTATCAGACAAAATATTTGCAAAAGATTATTGATTACTGCCAAAAGAAAGATGTAAAGCTTGTGTTGACGAAAACGGCACTGCCGCTTTATGGTGAGGCATCACACAATGCGGTTCAAAAGCTCGCGGATGAAAATGGAGTCCCGTTTTTAGACTACAATTTAAGTGATGTGTGGAAGGATGCAGATATGAATTATCTGACAGATTTTTCTGATCTGTTGCATTTGAATATCAATGGAGCGACAAAGACAACACGTTATATGGGGGAGTATTTATTGGAAAATTATCCGGAACTTGTTTCCACAGACAGAAAACAGGAAGTGGACCAAGAGTGGGAGAATGGTCTAAAAGAGTATCAGCAATATTTGATTCCACAGAAAGAACAGCTGGCAGAAAACATAAAATTCTGGCAGGAAGTGCATGCAAATGATACACAGTAAATGCAGGGGGAAAAGGATGTATTACGAGTTGGCGAATCATCTGCAGATTGCAGATATCGGATTTGGGACATGGAAAATTTCAGAACAGAAAGAGGCAGATCTTGCGATAAAGACAGCCCTAGAATGTGGGTATACACTGATTGATACAGCATCCAAGTATAAAAATGAAGATATCATAGGTGCTGCGCTGCAACATGCAGGTGCGGAGCGAAAAAATATTTTTGTAGAGGGAAAAGTCTGGAATAAGGATAGAGGATATGAAAAAACGCTGGCGGCATTTGAAAAAACATTAAAAACGCTGAAGATGGATTATCTGGATGCCTATATGGTTCATTGGCCGGCAGGACCGTTGTTTTATGATGATTGGGAAAAAATAAATGCAGATACCTGGCGGGCACTGGAAAAGTTATATGAAGAGAAAATGGTGAGAACAATTGGAGTTTGCAATTTTGAAACAGAACATTTAAGAGCACTTGAAAAAACCTCCAACATTAAGCCAATGCTGAATCAGGTGGAATTTCATCCAGGGTGTTTTCCGGAAAAACTGTACAAATATTGCCGGGACAGCAATATTCAGATGCAGGCGTGGAGTCCGCTTGGAAGTGGAATACTGCTGAAGCATGAGAAGATAAAAACACTTGCAGAGAAATATAAAAGATCACCGGCACAGATCTGCCTGCGCTGGTGTACACAACAACAGGTGATTCCGTTACCCAAGTCAGTAAAGCCGGAACGAATCCGGGAGAATATGGAACTGGAAGGCTTTTTACTGAAAAAGGAAGAAATAGAACAGCTGAGGGAATTAATATGATAAATGAGGGAACAGATGAAAAAGAAAATTTAAAAAAATTGCGGAAAGAAATCTTTTTAACGTCTTATCGTGCCGGAACAGGGCATATGGCATCTGCCTATTCTTCGCTTGAAATTCTGTACACACTTTACCTGAGGGGATGCCTACATAATACGCCGGATGACATAAAAAATCCAGATCGTGATAAATTCATTCTAAGCAAAGGACATGGAAGTCTGGCATTGTATTGTATATTGGCGGAAGCAGGCTTTTTTCCGAAGGAGGAATTGAAAAGATTTGCGCAGCCGGAGGGAATCCTGGGTGGTGAGCCTCATAAACTAGAACTACCAGGCGTGGAGGCTTCGACCGGTTCACTGGGGCACGGACTGCCACTTGGTGTTGGAATGGCATATGCAGATAAGCTTTCAGGGCGCAGAAGCAAAACATATGTTTTGATAGGAGATGGAGAAAGCGAAGAAGGAAGTGTCTGGGAGGCGGTCATGACTGCTGCAAAATACAGATTAGATCATCTGATCGTAATCATGGATTGCAATAAGATCCAGAAAATGTCTAATGTGGACGAGACGATTGGAATTACTTCCTGGGATGAAAAATGGGCGGCATTTGGGTGGAATGTAGTACATGTGCCGGGTCATGAAGTGGAAGAGTTATATCGTTGCTTTCGTGAACTTCCGATGCAGGGAAAACCCAATATTGTGATTGCTGATACGATAAAAGGACACGGTGTTCACGTTATGGAAAATAACCCGATCTGGCATTGGAAACAGCCAAATCGAAAAGAATTAAAACGAATTGCAGAAGAACTGGAAATTACGCAGGAGGAACTTAATGATGCAAAGAGCGTACATTAATACGATGTATCAGCTGATGTCAGAAAATCCAGATGTGGTATTGCTGATGGCGGACAGCGGAACAGCTTACGATACGATGTTGATGAATGATTTCCCTGATCAGTATGTTAATGTAGGAATCGCGGAAGAAAATCTGATTGGCATGGCAGCCGGAATGGCAGCAGGTGGAAAAATTCCGTTTGTATTTTCAAATGGAGCATTTTTGGCATATCGTGGTTTTGAATTCATTCGTGATGATATCTGCCTGCAGAAAAATAATGTAAAACTGATCGGAATGGGAAGCGGGCTTTCGATAAGTAGTCTTGGACCATCTCATCATACAACGGAGGATATCGGGGTGCTTCGTACACTTCCGGGTTTAATAGTTCTTTCCCCTGCAACTCCCAAAGAACTCGCGGCTGTCATAAAGTATGCATATCAAAGAGATGGTGCATTTTATATCCGGATGGAAATGGGTGGGGAGATAGAATTTCATAAGGAGGCAGAATTTAAGTTTACCGGGAAAAATGTGAAACTGCTTTCGGGGGGAGATATCTGTATTTTTTGTACCGGAAGTATTTTAAAAGAAGTACATCAGGCAGCAGAGCAGATAAAAAAACATGGTCATGATGTAACAGTAGTCAATGTGATGGCTTTGAAACCGTTTGATAAGGGTTGTGTGGAAGAATATGCAAAACAGTATAAAAAATTCCTGAGTGTAGAAGAACATAATATTTACGGAGGACTTGGAAGTATTTTGGCAGAGGTGGTAGCAGAAAAAAGGCTGGATGTTGAATTAAAAGTTATGGGGTTAAAGGATCGGTTTGCATCCGGATATGGAACTGTTGCACAACTTCGGCGTATGAATAATCTTGATGCAGAAGCAATAGAAAAACAGGTGATGGAGATGATTGGAGATGAATGAGTATAGAATAGCGGATGTTTTTATCGGACTTGAGGAAAATTTTCAGGTGATGGTTACAGAAGAAATGCTGGCAACATTTGCAAAATTAACTGGAGATTATAATCCACTGCATCAGGAAAAGGAATTTGCAAAAAAGTGTGGTTACGCGGATCGTGTAGTGTATGGAATGCTGACGGGTTCTTTTTTATCAACACTTGCAGGAATGTATCTTCCGGGAAAATACAGTTTGATTCAGGGCGTTGAAATGAAATTCAAAAATACAGTTTTTCCAGGAGATATTTTGACGGTTGCAGGATGTGTGGATGAAATTCATGAAAATTTGCAGATGATGAAAATAAAGATCCACATCCAGAATAAGAAAGGTGAGGATGTATTAAAGGGAAAAATGCAGATTGGCTGGCTGAAAGAAAGCGATACAGAAAGATAAAGGGGAGGATTATACATGAAAAAACTATCTGTTGTAGTATCTGTTTACAATGAGGTGCAGGTGATAGAATTGTTTTATCAGGAACTCAGCAGGGTACTGCGGGAACTGGATTGTGCAAGCGAAACAATCTATGTTAATGATGGAAGTACTGATGGATCGTTTGAAAAACTGGAACTTCTGACGGTACTTGATAAGAATGTAAAATTAATTAGCTTTGCGAGAAATTTTGGGCATGAAGCTGCAATGATTGCAGGTATCGATTACAGTGAGGGAGACTGTATTATCTGCATGGATGCAGATCTTCAACATCCGGTGGATCTGATTTTTGAAATTGTAAAAAAATTTGAAGAGGGTTATGAAGTCATTACTATGAAAAGGACACAGAACAAAGAAACAGGTTTTCTCAAAACACTGATCTCAGATGGATTTTATAAAGTACAAAATTTGATTTCAGATGAACATTTTGAAGAAAATGTATCAGATTTTTTTGCAATTTCAAAAAAAACGGCATATGTATTGAAAACACAGTATCGGGAAAAAGTACGTTTTCTGCGTGGGCATATTCAGAATATGGATTACAGGAGAACAAGTATTTCTTATGAGGCGGGAGAACGTGCTGCCGGAACAAGTAAATATAGTATTTAGAAAATTTTGAACTATTCAGTGAATGCCTTGCTTAATTTTTAAAACAAGCCTTGGAAAACTGCCGGATATTGTGGAATCCTTTCAGCACTTGTAGGTATGGTGCTTATGGTATATACGATTTATTCGAGATTTACAGGAGGGACGCCAGATGGTTATGCAACAATCGTAGTAGTAATCTGCTTTATGTTCTCCCTGCTGTTTTTGCTGTTTGGAGTTATGGGGGAAGATATTGGTATTATTTTTCAGGAAATAAAAATTGTCCATTGTATCTTGTTGAATGTACCAGAAACATATCGGATGAAGTAATGAATAATGAAGGGGTAAACACGAACGATAGATTGGAGAACTGAGTACAGGAATCCTGTGGCGTGCTATGATCTTTTATACATTTCAGATCTACTATGATTTTTCAGAATATTCAGATATGCCAATCGGGCTTGGAAGTATGTTCGGATTTGAATTTGCAGAGAAATTTCGTTATCCGTATATTTCCTGTTCGATCCGTGAATTCTGGAGACGCTGGCATATTTCGCTTTCGACCTCGTTTAAAGAATATGTGTATATTCCGCTTGGTGGGAACCGGAAGGGCAGTGTAAAAACATACAGGAATCTGTTTTTGGTATTTCTGCTGACCGGGTGTTGGCACGGAGCAAGTCTGACTTTTGTGATATGTTTTATACTTAATAGTTGTCGCTGAGCTTTTTTTCAGTTATAGTAGTTATGGGAAGAAGTGAGGGATAAAATTATGAAGAAACAAAAGAACCTAAAACGGCACATAGGACTGCTTCTTGCGGCAGGAATTCTTTTAGCAGGCACAACAGTATCTGCGGCAGAAAATGAAACGGAGCAGCCGGAGTGTATGACAACGGAACAGGTAGAGGAACTGAACCTTTGCAATACACTGGATGAGCCGGAACCGCTTACCGTAGAGGAGGCGACAAAGACCTATCAGGCAGGGAATACGGTAGTGTCTTTCCTGGGGGACAGCATCACGACCTATCAGGATTACACGGATTACAGCGAAGCCGGAAATTATTATAATGATTCCATCATGGCAGTGGATGATACCTGGTGGATGCAGGTTTTAAAGGCGAATGACTGGACACTCGGAGTCAATGAATCACTGGGAGGTTCCCGTGTTACATGGGATGGAGTGACCGAGGATAATTTGCATCATATCGGAAAAAATTATTATATGGCGTCAGATACCAGAATCGATAAGCTGGGAAAAAACGGAGTACCGGATAAAATATTTGTCTTTGGGGGAATGAACGACATTCTTTCCCAGGGTGCGGCAAATGTCGGGAATGTGCAGGAAACATACACTTACGGAAAGACAGATGATTTCGGAGATGCCTATTATACGATGATCACAAAAATTGAGAAGAAATATCCGGATGCGCAGATCATCTGTCTGATCCCATACCATACGATCTATTCGCTGAATTATCAGATCATTGCGCAGGATACAGAAAAAGTGGCTGCGATCATTAAAGATATCTGTGAGAAAAAAGATCTGGTGGCGCTTGATTTAAGGGAGCTGAATCTGGAAGGCCAGAATGACATGGAAACAGCGGATTATGTCCATCCGAATGAAAGAGGCATGAAAAAAATCGCTGATTTTACATTAAAAGGGATCGTGCCGGTTTATGGTCTGGTGGAAAAGGACGGAAAGTACTATTACTATGACGAAAATGGCAAAAAAGTCCGGGATAGACTGGTCGAATATGAAGGAAATACCTGGTATTTCCAGAAGGACGGAACAGCAGCGGTATCAAAACGCGTGGATGATTCGAGCGGAGAAGATAAGTTATATTTCGATGAAAATGGACATATGGTAAAGGATGTCATGCAAAAAGATCCGAATTCGGATCATGTCTGGTATTTTGATGGTGACGGGCATCAGGTATTTGATACCTTTGTGCGCAAAGAAAAGAAAGTCTATTATTTTGATCGGGATGGAAATCAGTTTACGGGTACGTGTTATACGGATGACCACGGGGATGTGCATTATTTTAAAGAAGACGGAACCATGATCTATAATGACTGGTATTTTGATGGCAGCTTTACTTATTATCTGCAATATGATGGAACTCCGATGAAGGATCGCCTCACCTATCATCCCGACGGAGAGCATATCATCTATCTGGACAAAAAAGGACATGAGGTATTTAATAATTTCCAGTACTGTCCAAGTGTCGGATATACCTGCTATTTCGATTCCCAGGGCTATCTTTATAAGGATCAGATCACATTTGTCGGGAACCGTGTGTATTACCTGAATGCCAACGGAAAGATGGAAGATTCCGGCTGGTTCCAGTTTGCCAACGGCAGGGATTATGGGTATGCGAACAGTAACGGGACACTGTTTACGACCGGATTTTCCTATGATCCGTATGGCAGGGTTGTGTTCTATCACTGGAACGGAATGGTGGCGAGGGGTCTGATCTCTGACGGAGTTTATTACTATAATATGGATGCGGATGATGGACATTACCTCGGACAGTTTCCGGTGCGGTAAGAAAATAGTTTGTAAGCAGAGCAGGCATTGCGAAAATCGTAGTGTCTGCTTTTTTGGCAGCAATCAATAGTTTATAATAATTTAATTTGTTCCCGGAATCGGCGTGTGCTAAGATAAATGTATAAAAGCATATTTTCTATCCGGACAACAGTCCGTCTGTCCGCCATCCGGCGGTTCTAAACATTCTTGTTATTTCAGAAAATTCATGCTTTTTCCACAATCAAAAA
>ERZ779895.801-NODE-801-length-40306-cov-6.526074_pt1 | contig 40306 bp, 42 predicted proteins | sample MGYA00511093_ERZ779895 | MGnify/ENA primary metagenome ERZ779895 (study PRJEB29588, sample SAMEA2142970) | human gut metagenome | biome: human gut; feature: human-associated habitat; material: faeces | place: Denmark | collected 2008/2010 ... | reverse complement strand
AAAGCAGGCTGCTTATGGACTGCTGGTATGTGAAGAACAGGACGCTGTGGATGGACATGAAGCTGCTGTGGCAGACAGTAGGCGTGGTGCTGATGAGAAAGGGCGCGAAGTGAGTATGAAACTGATAATTCTTGCAGGCGGCAGTGGTACAAGATTGTTTCCGCTGTCCCGTTCCTGCTATCCCAAGCAATTTTTAAAGATAGCTGGTAATAAATCGTTATTGCAGCAAACCATAGAACGATTTAAGGGTTTGGTACAAGCGGAAGATATTCTGGTTGTAACTAATAAAGATTATATTTTTCATGTACAGTCTGATTTGCAAGAAATAGGCGCGGAAAAGGCGCATATTATTACTGAACCAGTAGCTCGTAATACTGCGCCTGCTATTGCTTTAGCAGTTGCCTGCTGTCAGGATGTTATGCAATGCGGCGCTGATGAAAGCCTTTTTGTCAGCCCGGCAGACCATGTAATAAGCCCTGTAGGAGAATTTCAAAAGATTGTTTTGGCGGCTGATGCGATTTGCCGTCAGACAAATAATATTGTTACACTGGGTGTTGTGCCTACTAAGCCGGAAACGGGCTACGGTTATATTCATGCCGGAAAAGAAAAGACGTTAGACGGTTATAAGGTAGAAGGCTTTAAGGAAAAGCCTGATTTAGAAACGGCTAAAGCATATTTAGCCAGTGGCAAATATTATTGGAATGCAGGCATGTTTGCCTTTACTGCACAGACTATGACGCAAGCCTTGGCAGAATATGCGCCGGATATTTTTGCAGTTAGCTTGCAGGGCTATCAAAACGCTTTAGATAATTTTGCCGATATGCCTAATATATCCATCGATTATGCTGTGGCGGAAAAGAGTAATAATATCGTAGTTGTGCCTATGCAGTCAGTGAATTGGAACGATGTTGGCAGCTTTGACGCTATTGACGAGGTGTTGCCAGCAGTTGACGGCAACATTATCAGCGGCGACGTTATTACTGCAGATTCCCAGAACAATATGATTTTAGGCAGCGATAGATTGGTCAGCGCTATTGGCGTAAATGATTTGATAGTAGTCGATACTCCTGACGTACTTTTGATTAGTGAAAAGGGGAAAAGCCAGGATGTAAAAAAGGTTGTGGAAAAGCTTAAGGAGCAGAACCGCAAGGAAATTAATGAAAATGTGACGATGTACCGTCCTTGGGGAAGCTATACGATTTTAGCGGAAGGCGACGGCTTTAAGGTAAAAAAGATAACCGTTAAGCCGGGGGCTAAGCTGAGCCTGCAAATGCATTACCATCGCAGCGAGCATTGGACGGTGATAAGCGGTACGGGCAAGCTGACCTTGGATGATAAGGTAGTAGTTTTTAAAGAAAACGAAAGCACCTATATACCTATTGCCGTTAAGCACAGGTTGGAAAATCCCGGAAGGATACCTCTTTCTATCATTGAGGTACAGAACGGTAAGTATTTAGGCGAAGACGATATAGTTAGATTTGACGATGTATATGGAAGGTAAATGCGGACTAGATTGTGTGGAGGACAAAAGTTGTGGCAAGACTAAAGTTTATGAATACTGAAGTTGATAATCTAACTATGGATGAAGCTTTAGATGCTATTGATGCATTGATAAAGAAGAACAATAATTCTTATGTTGTTACACCAAATGTCGACCACATTGTCCAGCTTGAAACCAATAGAGAATTGCAGGATGTCTATGCGAATGCAGCATTGATTTTAACGGACGGAAAACCACTTTTGTGGATTGCAAAATGGTATGGAACTCCAATTAAAGAGAAAATTTCCGGATCTGATCTTTTTCCTTTTTTGTGTGAAATGGCGGCCCAAAAAGGCTATAAGATGTTCTTCTTGGGTGCGGAAGAAGGTGTTGCAGCTAGAGCTGCTAGTAAATTAATGGAAAAATATAAAGGCTTGCAAGTGGTGGATACATATTCTCCACCACTTGGATTTGAAAATAATTCGGCTGAGATGGAGAAAATTAAGGTAATGATCAAGAAGGCAAAACCGCATATTCTTATTATTGGCTTAGGTTGCCCAAAGCAGGAAAAATTCATGTACTATCACTGCAAAGAGCTGAGAGTACCAATTTCGTTGGGGTTGGGAGCTAGTTTAGATTTTGAGGCAGGGAATGTTAAGAGGGCTCCGAAGTGGATGTCTGATCATGGATTAGAGTGGCTGTTCAGAATTACACAGGATCCCAAGAGAATGCTAAAACGGTATTTGGTAGATGATTTGAAGATATTTGAATTGGCGATTAAGTATAGGAGGTCAAAATAATGCGCATATGTGTAGATTTGACTTCTTTGGCGGATAATTTTTCCGGTATTGAAAGATTTGCTTTATCTATAACAAAAGAACTTGTAAAACATAAAGAACATCGATGGATTCTTTTGTTTAAGAATTCTGTACACAAAGAGTTTAAAGGTTGTGAAGTAGAGAAAGTTGTCATCAAAGGTGGCAATAAGCTGATATTCAATCAAGTTATATTGCCTTTTAAGTTAGCAGGAATTAAGGCAGATAGATATTTTTTTCCAGCGTTTCCGGCGCCCTTTTTCTTCTTTAGCAAGAACGCGTATAATACCATCCATGATTTAAGCTGTTGGGATTGCCCTGGTAGCAATAAAAAATATATAATTTGGTACTTTAAAATCATGTATTGGAAAGCCTCTCTTTGCAATAAGAAGATTATCACTGTATCGGAGTTTTCAAAAAGTAGAATATGCTCTATTCTTCGTGTAAAACCAGAAAATGTATGTGTTGTCTATAATGGTATTTCTAATCAGTTCAATAGAGATAGGTTGAGCGAAAATGATAAGAATAATATAAAAGAAAAATATAACTTGCCAGAAAATTATGTATTGTGTCTATCTACATTGGAACCAAGAAAAAATCTTAGACTCCTATTAGATGCATATGCTTCACTTTTTGACGAAGGTATAACTGAAGAAATAGTACTTGCTGGTAGAAGAGGTTGGAAGATAGAAGATTTTCTGAATGGCTATTCAGAAAAATTTTTGCAGCATGTTCATTTTACCGGATTTGTTGACGATGAAGATCTTCCTGCCGTATATAAATTAGCAAAAGTGTTTGTTTTTCCTTCTTCGTATGAAGGCTTTGGTATTCCTCCGCTTGAAGCATTAGCATGTGGCATACCAGTGATATCTTCAGATGCTGCCTCCATGCCAGAGATACTTGGTCATATGGCAATGTATTTTAAATCAGGGGATCTTATGGCATTAATAGAAAAGGTTAGGAGCAAAAAGCAGATAGCAAAGGGTATAGGTATTGACAATGCCCGCTTGAGTGCGTTCAAATGGTCAACACAGGCGGATAATTTGTTACTAAGGATAATTAATAAATGATGAATAAATACAAACTACAAAAAGAAATTTCTAATATCAAATTATTATATTCATATTTCTTCCATTACAGTTTTAAACTGGGATTTTGGACATTGATTGATGGTATAGCGCAACGTTTAAAAAATGATAAATTGAATGCAATAGCACATAAGAAAAGATATGGTGAGTGTAAACAATACATGAGAATAAAATGTAAAGATATTATTAATAAATATAAAAATATTCAAGGAACAAATGAACCTATAGGAAATGACTCGTTTGTATGGATTTATTGGGGACAAGGATTTGATAATTTGCCATTTCCGGTAGAGAATACAATAAATAGCATAAAAAAACATTGCCTTAATAGAAAAATAGTTTTGTTGTCTGATGAAAATTTAAGTGAATATGTTGTACTTAAAGATTTTATAATAAAAAAATACATAGAAGGAAAAATTAGTAGGGCGGAGTTTTCTGATCTTATTAGAGTAAATATTCTTAAAGAATATGGTGGAATTTGGCTGGATAGTACATATTATTTTACAGATGATCTGGACACAAAGATTTCAAATTATTGTTTTTATTCTATTTGCCATGGAAACAAAAGAAAATGGGTTGTTTCTAAGGACATATGGTCTATAAGTTTTGTAGCAGTTCATGCTAAAAGTAAATTGATGAATTTTGTGTGTGATGTATATGATAGATATTGGAAAGAAGAAGATACTTTAATTGGATACCTTCTTACCGATTGCATTATGGCAATCGCCTATGAAGAATACGAAGACATAAAAAAGATTATGGATGAAGTACCTATAAACAATTTAGGGGTTTTTGATTTTCTAGGAACAATTGCAAACAAGGTTTGTAGTGAGAAAGAATTTAGAGATTTTATGGGCAATACTTATATCCATAAGCTTACTTATAAAAGGAATTACGAAACGACAAAAGATGGAGAGTTAACATTTATAGGTAGACTATTAAAAAAATAATCTCGTTTTGTTTAAATTTAGTATTTACTAAAACAAACTAAATTATTCAAGGAATACTTTTAGGGGTCTTTTAGTTCTCTAATTAGTAAGAAGGAGTTAAATAAAACATGAAATTTTCATTTATCATTGGCACTTTAAATAGATCAAACGAATTAGAGTATTGCCTTGAATCGCTTCTTGCACAGGACTATAAAAATTTTGAAATAATCATTGTAGATCAAAGTGGTGATGATAAAACAGAGGACTTAGCTAAAAAAGTTGCTTCAAAGCGCATTAAATATAATAGAGTTAGCTTCCGTGGTCTTTCGAAGGCACGAAATTATGCACTGGAATGCGCTACAGGCGATTATATTTGTTTAACCGATGATGACGCCTATTATTCAAAAAACTATTTATCTACATTAAAAAAGCATTTTGACATTAATCCAAATTCCATTATTTCTGGGTATATTTGGGATGGAGTAAATAAAAAAGACTTCATTGATTATTCTAAAGTTCAAGAAGGAAAGAGATTGTCAACTAGGCAGATTATTAGGTGGTGTCCATCACCGGCAATATCCTTTCCTAAAATTGTATATGAGACAATTGGCGGATTTGATGAGAATTTTGGCGTTGGAGCTAAATATGGAGCAGGAGAAGAGACAGATTTTTTGCTAAGGGCTAAGATACAAAATTACGAAGTATTTTATTGGTCTGATGTCAAGGTTGTTCATCCCCACGAAAATGCGATTATAGCAGTAGATGAAGATGCCGAGAATAAGAAGGCACAAAACTATCCATTTGGAATTGGTGCTATGTATAAAAAACAATTAATAGCTGGGAATATAGAAGTTTTATTTTCACTAAGTGAACAAATTATAAAGAATTTGGTTAAGAGACTTATGAAGCGAAAAAATGCTGACATTATTTTGAGTAGATTTATTCAAGGCTATAAAATTTACGATAAAGACAGGATAGAAAACAAGAAATGACGATATATTTATTGATTTTAGGATTTTTAATAATCTTTTCATTACTAGAGTTGTTTCAGATAAACATAAAATATAGTCAAAAAATCTTCTTGTATTGGGCTGTTGTTGCAACTTTAATTCTTGTTGCAGGATTACGATATGGCCTTGAAACAGATTATTGGCATTATTATTATGTTTTTAATGAAAAAACACTAGTTACATCTTTGGAGTTGGGGTTTAGATCCTTCAATGCAATTATTCGCTTGTTTACAAAAGAATATGGAATATATTGTGTAATAGTAGCTATTATCTCTATCGGCATAAAAGGAAGAATTTTTTCTAAGTTAAAATATCCATTCGTGATTCTTTTGTGTTACTATCTTAGATTTTATACTCTTTTTGAATTAAATGCTATCAGACAAGGTATTGCAATGACTTTTGTAATCGTTGCGATTTATAGTTTAAAGAATGATGACCTTAAAAAGTATTTTACTTATCTTGGCATAGGGCTTTTGTTTCATTCGGCTTCAATATGTGCGTTGTTTGCGCTGCTTTTAAGAAATAGAAATTTCAAGGTTAAGCAAATAGTATTTATATATTTTTTATGTGTGATATTTAGATTGTTTTTATTTGATACAGTTATTGCACCGTTGGAAAGATACATACCTTATGTTCTTAGCTCGACAAATAACTTGATTCATGGTGCTCAGTACATAATAAATTCTGGAGATAAAATACAGGAAATGGATTACTTTTCTCTTGCTAGAGTTATTATCCCTGGAGTGTGTTTATATTTTCTTTCGGATATTGAGAAGAACAAACTTTATTATAATTTATATTTTGCTGGTTCCATATTGAATTTATTGTTTTGGGGTCTCGATACCATCGCATTTAGAATACCAGCAACATTCTATATATTTGAAGGGTTTATATTGAACGATGCTCTTTCTATTAACAAATTGTTCGGTAAAAGAAAAAAAGATTGGGTGTTTACGATATGTTTGATGTGTATAGCATTCTGTGATTTTTGGACGTTTATTTCGTATCTAATAGATAGTGCAACACTTGTACCATATAGATCAATATTGTTCAAATAAAAATGAATTGTGATTCCAGGGGCTCGTTTACGGAGCTTTTGAAAACGATTGAGCATGGGCAGGTGAGCGTAAATATTTCTAAGCCTGGTATAACTAAGGGACAGCATTGGCATAATAGCAAATGGGAGTTATTTATTGTAGTTGCTGGGCATGGTTTGATACAGGAACGAAAAATAGGAACTGACGAAGTTATAGAATTTGAGGTTAGCGGCGATAAGATTCAAGCCGTACATATGATTCCTGGTTGGACACATAATATTATTAATTTGTCCAAAACAGAAAATCTTGTGACTGTGATATGGGCTAACGAATTGTTGGATTCTGAAAGGCCAGATACATTTGCTGAGGAATTGACTGGGTAATAAGCTTTTTGTATTAGTATTGTATTTACGAAGAATTAAAATAACTTTTTAGGGGAGTGCTCTATGTTAATTAGCGTAATTATGCCGGTATATAATGTTGACAAATATTTAAGAGAATGTTTGGATAGCATAATTAGCCAAATGGATGAAGATATAGAAATTATATTAGTTGATGATGGTAGTAGTGATAATAGCGGTGCTATATGCGATTATTATGCAGAGCGATATTCACAAATAAAAAACATTCATAAAGCTAATAATGGAGTAAGTAGTGCTAGAAATACTGGATTAAAATATGCTAATGGCAATTATATTGCTTGGATAGATCCAGACGACTATATATCACAAGATTGGTATAGAATTATAAAAAACATAGTGAGCTCAAATGTTGATATTGTGTTATTTGATCATACTAATTTTTATAATAATGAATTTAAATACATAAGCTATGGTGGAAAAGCGAGGGATTTATCAAAGACAGAGGTGTACAAAGAGTTATGCTTTGATAATAGAATACATAGTTACCTTTGGGATAAAGTATTCAAAAGAGATTTATATAAAAATCTAAAATTCTCAACCAATATTCAATTAATGGAAGATTATGCTTTGATGCATAAACTGTTTTATAGAGCTGAAAAGATATTCTATATTAATAAAAATTTATACTACCATAGAATTAATGATTTAGGAATCAGTAAAAAGGCTACTTTGGAACAGATATATATAGGTGCTGTTATTGCAGAAGATCGTTACAATTGGATGAATAGTAAAAATTTAAATCCATATCCTTTGGATTTTTTTAAGAAATATTTTTCATTTTGCGTTAGCTGTTTGAGAAATAAAGAAACAAATTATAAATATTATTACGGTATAGGAAGAGAAAAAATAAAATCGAATTTTTCTTTGTTTATGTTTTCTTCTGGTTTTGGCTTTATTGAAAGATTAGAATTGTTATTTATTGAATTTGACTGTTTATGGATTGTGTTGAAATTATATGATGTCATATTTAGTAAATTCTTGGGTACTAAATTAAAATGATATCTTAGGTAGAAAATAAACAAGGAGTGTAGTTTGTGAAAATAAAAGTATTTAGTATATGTGATAATAATAACTACGGCAATCGTTTGCAAAATTATGCACTTGATTGTTTTTTATCTAAGCATTTTGGCTTATGTAAATCTTCGTGGTGGGTAAAAGAATATTGGCATTTTAAATCACAAAAAGTATATTCTATAAAAAGTTTGATAAAGTATATTATCAATTGGAATGGAAGAAAAGAGGATGTTGAAAGGGCAGTAAGGTACGATGCCATAAGAGAGTTTAATATAAGCAAATTTACATATAGTAAGATAATGATGGATTATGATGAATTGTTTGATTGTAATTTGAATGCTTCATGTGACTATTTCATCGTTGGCAGCGACCAGGTATGGAACCCGTTGTTTTGGCGTAATATTGATGAATACTCTAATGCTTATTTTTTAAAATTCGCAGATGAAAATAAACGTATAGCTTATGCGGCAAGCTTTGGTATTAGTGAATTGCCTTGCAAGTATAATGATCTTTTCAAGAGAGGTTTAGATGGAATCCCTTATATTTCCGTTCGTGAACAAGCGGGAGCGGAAATAGTTAAAAAGTTGACTGGGCGCGAAGTGCCTGTGTTAGTAGACCCTACGCTATTAATTTATGCAGAAGAATGGCGGGCGCTAAAAATGCAGCCGGAGTGGTATAGAGGAGAAAAATATATTCTGACATATTTCTTAGGAAATGTGCCGCCAATGATAAAGAAGCTGGCTAAAGAATATGATTTAAAAATATATAACCTTATGGATAAGGAATGTTTGGATTTATATGTTTCCAGAGTAGAGGAGTTTTTGTATCTTATCGATAATGCTGAATTGGTATGTACTGATTCATTTCATGCATGCGTTTTCTCTATATTATTTAATACTCCTTTTGTTGTGGTAAGTAGGCAGCAAAAGGGGGTTGCTGACATGACTTCTAGGTTAGATACATTGATGAAATTATTTGGCTATCAAGAAAGGTACGTTGGTTTCGAAAACGAGAATATTGACTTTACCAAATTGCTGAATATGGATTTTAAGCATGTAAAAGATATTCAGCGGATAGAAAGGAAACGCTCTTTAGCCTTTCTCAAAGAAGCATTAAAAGCATAAAGATTTTTGGTGATTTAGTGATGAATCAACGCAAAATAGGCGCTTTTTTATCTTATGTGAATATCGTTTTAGTAATAGGCATACAGTTTATCTATACGCCTATCATGCTGCGTATTTTGGGACAGGCAGAATATGGTGTATACAGTCTTAGTGAATCTGTAGTTGCTTATTTAGGTTTGCTTAATTTTGGCTTTAGCGGCTCATATCTTAAATTCTATTCTAAATATAAAGTGCAAAGTGAATTCCTTAGTATTAAAAAGCTTAACGCTATTTATTTAATAGTGTTCATAGTTATAGCTGTGTTTATTTGCATCGGCGGCTATAGCATTGTACAGAATATAGAATTGATAGTTGATAAAACATTTACGGAAAGCGAGATTCGTCTAACTAAAATTCTCATGGCGATTATGACTTTGAATATGGCCGCTATGATGCCTAATAACGCTTTTACGTCGATTATTGTTGCACATGAAAAATTTATCTTTGCCAAAGGGCTTGCTATTTTAAAAAATTTAGGAAATCCATTAGTTTCGTTACCTGTTTTGTTGCTTGGCTATGGTTCGCAGGGAATGAGCTATGTACTGCTCTTGATGACGCTTATTTCGTTGTTTTTAAATATTTATTACTGCAAGCGCCAGTTAAGAATAGGTTTTGCCTTTCGTGATTTGGATTGGTCTGTATTAAAGGAAATATTTGGCTTTTCTGTCTTTATTTTCTTATGGTCGGTTGTGGATCAGCTTAACTGGCAAGCAGGGAAAATAGTATTGGCTAATATAGTAGGCAGTGTGGCGGTAGCTACTTATACCATTGGAATGCAGTTTACTAATGTCTTTATGGTTTTTTCAACGGCTATTTCAGGAGTATTTACTCCGCAAATTTATAATTATGTATATGAAAATGATGCATCGCGTAAATTAACAGACTTGATGATTAAAGTTGGCAGATTGCAATTTTATATAGTGTTCTTCATTTGGTTAGGGTTTGTTGTGTTTGGCAGGCCGTTTATTAAATTGTGGGCAGGGCAAGGATATGATAATGCATATATTATTGGTTTGCTTTTAATGACTCCTATTGTAATTGCTCTTATGCAGAATGTGGGGATAGAAATCTTGAGAGCTTACAATAAACATCAAATGCGTACAGTATTGCATATGTTGCTTGCAGTAATCAATGTTGTTATATCTATACCATTGACCAAAATATATGGAGAAATAGGGTGTGCGTTAGGAACTTGCGTGGCTACTTTTATTTCCAGTACGTTAGTATCGAATTATTTTTATAGTAAGGTCATTCACTTAGACATAAAAGCTTTTTTCAAGGAAATGTGTAGATTCATGCCTGTTGTAGCTATTATGTTGATTATAGGGCTTGTTATAAATATTTTAGGCGATATACATTCTTGGGGTCAGCTGATAATTTATGGCTTGGTTTTCACTATTTCGTATGCTTTGGTTATGATTAGATTTGCGTTTAACGATTATGAAAAAGAATTATTGAAACAGGTTAGTGTACGTTTGAAACGTATTTGAAAGGGAATATAATGAAGGTTTATGCTTGCTATAATAACGATTTAGAAATTCGGCTTGCCAGCTCGTCTGGCGGTGTATTTTCTGCTTTGGCAGCGGAGGTATTATCTAATAATGGCGTAGTCTACGGTGTTGCTATGACCTCCGATTGTTATGGAGCTGAGTTTATAAGAGTAGATGACATACAGGGACTGGCTTTGCTGCGTGGCTCGAAGTATCTGCAAGCTGAAATGGGAGAAACATTCAAGCGTGTGAAAAAAGATTTGTTGACCGGGAAAAAGGTACTTTTTTCTGGAACCGCTTGTCAGGTAAATGGGTTAAAAAAGTTTTTGTTGAGAAATTATGAAAACCTGATTACTGTAGACGTAATTTGTCATGGCGTTCCTTCTCCTAGATTATGGCGCAGATATGCCAAATATCAGGAGAAAAAATTTGGCAGTAAGCTGGAACGCATCAATTTCCGTTGTAAAGAAGACAGCTGGGAAGATTTTGGTATGAAGGAGAATGAGGTATATATTTCTAAGGATGTTGACCCTTACATGCAGATGTTTTTACGGGATTATTGCTTGCGGCCTTCCTGCTATAATTGTGCTGCTAAAAAAGAAAAGTTGTCTGATTTGACTATAGCGGACTTTTGGGGCATTAGCAGATGTGCTCCTTCGATGAATGACGGTAAAGGAACTTCGCTGGTGATTGTAAGGACAGAGAAAGGCAGTCAAATTTTTGCATATGTAGCACAAGAATTTAAAGTCAGAGAAGTTTCTTATGCTGAGGGCGTGAAAGGTAATCCGTCAGAATATAAGTCGGTTGCTAGGCCTAAAGAAAGAGACGTTTTCTTTGACGATATGAGAAGCATGGAATTTGATGAGCTGGCCAAAAAGTACGCTTCCTATAAGATTGGAAGCATAAAAGCAAGGGTTAAGAGAATAGTTGAAAGAATATTGCTGAAAGTAATGCGGGGGGGTAAACGCAGTTTCGAACTGAATTATGGATTGCTGTTTGCATTCCAAAATGAGATAAAAAGATTGAGATAGTGGAGTATTTTAAGCTATGGATAAGAAAATTAGTATACCTATCTTATACGATGCTAAAGAAAAGTGCTGCGGCTGCAGCGCTTGTTATGCTGCTTGTCCCAAAGAAGCAATAACAATGGTTATTGATGAGGAGGGATTTAAATATCCTTCTATAGAAAAGAAGAAATGCGTAGGATGTCATATGTGCGTAAAGGTTTGTCCATTTAAGTGATGCAGCGTTATTTTACAGCTTCAGGATAGATAGCACATAAAATAGACTGAAAATAATAGCGAAAGGCTAATGCAACACAAAAAAGGACGGCCTGCGCCGTCCTCTAGTGTTGCAATATGAAGTTGTAGGGCTATACGCTGATGGCCTTGACTTGTTCTAAAGTGAGATTAGTAGCTAATACAATAGCTTCGTCGCTAAATTTGCCTGACAACTTCATTGAAGTAGCAATATTTAATTTTTCTTGCTCTGCTCCGCGTCTTAAGCCCTTATCATAGGCGTCATTTTGCAAATCATATAATTTAATTGCGTACTGCATATATTCTCGCCTCGCTTTCTCATCCCCCCTTTTTGATTTTACTTATTTCCGAAGATATTTCTTGGGTAAATTCATCCGTAACCTTGTGGCTTTTGACATAATGCAAAAACTTTTGGCATTGCTAGTAATGTCGCCGTGTTTGCCTGCGGCGTTGAGAGCGATAATCGTGTGATAGGTGGGACGGCCTTAGCCTAATACGCCATTAGATTTTTATTAAAATAAATCTGCATGAGTACCGGTTCTAGATAAAAACAATATAAGTTCGCCTTCATGAACTCGGTAGATAAGAAGCCAGTTCGGTTTTATATGGCACTCCCGAAAACCGGCGTAATTGCCGCTTAGCTCATGGTCTCGATATTTGGCATCAAGTACTTTTTGGCCTGCTAAGGCGTCAACTACGGTTTCTAGCAGACTAAGATTATAGCCTCTGCTTTTAGCGAGCTTTAAGTCTTTCTTGAATTTACTGGAAAGTATAATTTTAAGCATCGTTTAGAACATCTTCCATAGCTTCTTTGAAAGAAGAATATCTTTTATATTTTTCAGGATGTTCGATTATTTCATTAAATTCTTGTAATGCAGCAATAGTTTCAGCATTGGGCTTTTTACGGGTAATTTTAAAAGGTAAGCTTTGTGTGAGAACTGCTTGTTTTAAAAATATAGTTACAGCCGTAGTTAAATCCATTCCTAAATCGGAAAATAACTTTTGGGCAGATTTTTTTAAGTCGGCGTCTAGGTTTATATTAGTACTTACTTTAGCCATGATTAGCACCTCCGTAATTAATATTATATGCAGATATATGCGTAATGTCAACGTATTACGCAAGTTATAGGTTGATAAAGTTGGACAAAATACTTGCATTAAAGGTTGAAATATAAAAAGGACGGCCTGAGCCGTCCTCTGGCGTAAAAGAAAGGAATCATGACTAATTTACAAAAAGCTATCCGCAAATTACAACTGAATAATAAATTGGTTATTTTATGCCGCTGCGGCGGCAGCGGACAAGAGGAGCTGCTGGCTGCGTTAACGAAGGATTATACGTTTGTTGATTTATCCTTGCCTAACCTGCGTTTGCAGGCGCAGCAGAATCCGCAGCTTTTTCTCAGAAGCTTGGGCTTGCCTGCGCATTTGGCAAATTTGCAGTGCGCGCCGTTTTTGCTTACGCATATGCTGGCGGGAGATGAGCCGTTGGGGCAGCTTATCGGCAGCTGTACGCAGAATTATTATTTAGCGGAGGCGGCTCAGGAACGGGTTGCATTTTTGGAGCTGCCGCTGGTAAGTAATGCTGTTGATGCGGAGCCTTTTGTGCCGTCGGAGGAACGGCTGCAGAAAATGCGTTTGATTGCGCAGAAGGCAGAGGTTACGGCGGCTATTCTGCGCAGCGGAGCGGCTGATGATATGGCGGCTTATGTGCGCGGCGTTTTGCAGCGAAATATCATGGAGCGCACTACGGTAAGCGACGAGGTGAAGTTTTACCGCTTTTTATGCGTGTCTGCGTCTACCTGCGGCAGCGTAGTTAATTATGCCGCTTTGGCGGGCAATGTGGGCGTTACTGCGCCTACGATTAAGCAATGGCTGCAATTTTTGGTTGGGGCGGGGATTGTTTATTTGCTGCCGCCTGTGGCTGATATTGCAGGCAAACGCCTGGTGAAAGCACCGAAGCTGTATTTCAAGGATACGGGCATAGCGGCATATTTGCTGCAGCTTTATGATTTGACGGCGCTGGTACAGAGCGTATATTTTAAAAATCTTTTAGAGAATTATGCGGTGAATATTATTCGCGAAAGCTTTTTAGAGCAGGGGCTGCTGCCGGATATACGCTTTTACAAGGATTCTAATAATAAGGAAATTAATTTGCTGCTGGTGTGGCAGGATAAGTTGTATCCTATATATATTACGCTTGATAAATTTTATGGACGCAAGCTGGTGAAAAGCTCGGAAATTATACGCGCCTATGCCGACCGCGAGGGATTGGCTTTGCAAAAGAGCTGCGCTTTTACATTAGGCGGAGGCTGCGCGCCTGTGAACGAAAGCTTGTGGCAGGTGGGAATGGAGCTTCTTCCTGCTTTGGCTGGTAGTAATTTTAAGCGCTAGATATATTTTGGCTGCCGGGTTTACGCTCGGCAGCTTTTTATATTATAATATGTGCAGGAGGCAATTATGGATATCAACACTTTTATTGATAAATTGCAAAGCTATCAGGGCGAGCTGGTTTTTAATCCCTGGCGTGATTACGATGCCGGCTGCGACATTGGCCCGCAGGCTCCTGCCGTCCGCCGCGCTAATCTGCGGCGTTATTTGGAGCTGCGAACGCAGGCGCACTACTTGTTTATTGCCGAAGCCTTGGGCTATCAGGGCGGGCATTTCAGCGGCGTGGCCATTACCTCGGAGCGCATCCTTTTGGGCCAGCATGCCGATATTGCGCCGGAAAGCGTTTTGGGCGCATGGGATTACCGGCGTACCAGCAATTCTGCAAGCTCTTTACTGAATAATTCTCAAAAGCAGAAGGGCTTCAACGAGCCTACGGATACCGTGGTTTGGAACGCTTTGAACCGCCACGGGCTGGCTGCCTTCGACGTTATTTTGTGGAATATTTTTCCTTTTCATCCTTATAAAGCAGGCAAGCTGCTGAGTAACCGCACGCCCACCGCTGCGGAGCTGGATATCGGCGTGGAGTATGCCAAAATGCTGCTGGAGCTGGTTCCCAATATGAAAATTGTCGCCATCGGACAGAAGGCGGCGATTACGTTGGAGCGTTATGGTATCGATTGCATGGCCGTGCCGCATCCATCCATGGGCGGGGCCAACCGCTTTAAGGCGGCGGCAGAGCAGCTGTTTGGCGGTGGCGGCCATGGATAAAGCAGCGGTATGCCTGACGCGGGAGCAAACCCTGAACGTAGCGCTGAATATGGGCAAGGTGCTGCTGCGCAGCGGCGCGGAAACGTCCCGTGTGGAGGATACCATAGTGCGTTTTTGCCATATTAACGGTTATCATGACGTTAACGTTTTCGTTACGCCGACAGTTATTCTGATTGGCGATGAAAATTCCGGCAGCTCCACGATTATGTGCCGCATTCGCTCGCGCAGCACTAATTTAAGCAATGTCAGCGCTATCAACGAATTTTCCTATAATGTTCAGCGCTGGCATTTGAGCTATGAGGACAGCATGGCCTACCTGGATAAGCTGCTTAATAGCGCGCCGCCCTACGGCAAGTGGGCGATTTGTCTGGCTTCTGCCGTTTGTTCGGCTACCTTTGCCAGCATGCTTGGCGGCAACAGCCATGATTTTATCGCGGCCTTCGTCACCGGCGGCCTGTCCATGGTGCTGCTCAAGCAATTGGGCGGCTACCGTCCCAGCGCTTTTTGGGAAAATACGCTGGCGGGGGCGGCCATCGGCTTTTTGGCTATTTTGTGCTGCGCCGTCAGCGTGCAGTGTACGCGCACTAATATTATCGTAGGCGCGCTGATGCCTTTTCTGCCTGGAGTGGCCTTTACTAACGGCCTGCGCGATTACATGGCCGGCGACCTCATCAGCGGCAACAGCCGTATTGCCGAAGCGCTGCTGTTCGCTACGTCCATCGCTATCGGTCTGGCCTTCAGCCTGCTCGTGTGGTATCATTGGGGGTGGGATTTATGGCCCAAGGATTGACGCTGGCAACGGCGCTTGCTTTTAGAGCTGAACAAAGGAGGCGCTGCCTGTGCCGGTAAATTATGTGGAAGCGTTTATTTTTGCGTTTTTGTCGACGGCGGCTTTTGCCGTGCTGTTCCAGGCGCCGCGGCGGACGCTGGCTATCAGCGGCTTTATCGGCGCTGTGGGCTGGGTGGTCTTTTCTTATATGCGCAAGGATTTGGAATACGATTCCTTTTACGCCAATCTGTGCGCGACTGTGGTTTTATCGCTGCTCAGTGAATTGGCGGCGCGTATTTTCAAGCATCCGGCGACGACCTTTGTTATTCCGGGAATTTTTCCCATCGTTCCCGGACTTGGTATGTATAACGGCATGGCCAAGCTGATTGAAAATAATTACGAGGCGGGGGTCAATATCTTGCTGCGTGCCGGTATGGACGCGGCGGCTATCGCCTTGGGCATGATGTTTATGGCCAGCTTCTTCCGCGTGCTGAAGCTGAGCAAGGAGCAGCAGCGTTTATCGCGGCTGCTGCCGAAAAAAAGATAATTAAATATTATCATAGGAGAAAATATGGGGTTTGTTGAATTATTGCTTTTGGCTGTGAGTCTGGCTATGGACGCCTTTGCCGTTTCTATTTGTGGCAGCATGGTGCTCAGTCCGGACCGCCGCATGACGGGGGCTCTGCGCTTTGGCCTGTGGTTTGGCGCGTTCCAGTTTTTGATGCCGGTTATCGGGTATTTCAGCGCGATTTCCTTCATCGATTATATTACGGCCTACGACCATTGGCTGGCCTTTATCCTGCTGGGCTATCTGGGCGTGAATATGATTCGTGAGGCTAAAGACGCCTGCAGCGTGAAAAAAAGCTATACGACTAAGGAAATGGCGGTGCTGGCCGTGGCTACCAGTATCGACGCTCTGGCCGTCGGCATCAGCCTGGCGTTTTTAAACACCAATATTTGGCTGTCGTCCACGCTGATAGGTTTGGTGACCTTTGTAATAGCTTCCTTCGGCGGCATAGCGGGCTTTCGCTTAGGCGCGGCAGTCGGCAAGAACGCTAATATTACAGGCGGTCTGGTGCTGATTGCTATCGGCGTAAAGATTGTGCTGGAGCATACCGGCTTGTTGTAAAGCAATAAATTATGATTTTGTGATATGAGGAGGATTGAGTACAATGCAAGTAAATAAAGAACGTATGCTGACTGAATTTAAAGAGATTGTCGCTATTCCCTGCCATACATTGCAGGAGCGCCCGGTGTTCGATTATCTCAAGGCTAAGCTGGAGGGCTTGGGCTTTACGGTAGAGGAGGACGGCGCAGGCGAGCAGCTGGGCGGTAACTGTGGCAATTTGTGGGGCTTTTTGCCCGGCAATAAGCCCGGAGCCGTAAGAGTGCTGCTGTCCGCGCACATGGACGGCGTGGAGCCCTGCGGCGGCACGATCGTAGTGCAGAGGGACGGCATGCTGTACAGCGACGGCACGACTATTTTAGGCGGCGACGATAAATCCGGCGTGGAGGGCATACTGGAGGGCCTGCGTCTGCTGCAGAAATCCGGCGCAGAGCACGGCGATATTCAGGTGCTGTTCACCATTGCCGAGGAGGGCGGCGTCAACGGCTCCCGCTGCATGGATAAGAGCAGGCTGCGCGCCGACGTAGGCTATGCTTTGGACGGTGAAGGCGCTCCCGGGGAAATTGTTATCGGCGCTCCCGGTCAGTATAAATATAAAATTGCTATTCACGGCAAGACTGCTCATGGCGGTTTGGAGCCGGAAAAGGGCATCAACGCCGTTATGTTAGCGGCTAAGGCGCTGGCCGACGTTAAGCGTTACGGCAGAATCGACGAGGAAACCACCGCGAATATCGGCATCATTGGCGGCGGCGTAGCGACCAACGTAGTGCCCGACTTAGTGACTATCGAAGGCGATGCCCGCAGTCGCAATAACGAAAAGCTGCTGGCTATCCGCGACGAAATCGTCAATACTATTGTAAGCAGCGCAGAAAAATACGGCGCTAAGGCTGAGGCGCAGGTGGACCACAAATACAGCTCCTTTTTGGTGGCTAAGGACAGCCTGGTGGTGGAACTGGCGCAAAAGGCCTGCGAGGCTCACGGCTTTACGTCGGTAGTAGATTTGACTGGCGGCGGCAGCGACGCCAACTTTATCAACGCTTACGGCGTGCCCTGCGTAATTTTGGGCACGGGCATGAGCAATGTGCATACGGTGGGCGAATATATTAAGGAAGAAGATTTGTACAACAGCGCGCTGATGGTGTACGGCATTCTGCGGGCTGCGGCAGAGAAATAAAAAGGAAAAAGTATAAGCGCAAAAAATTAACGCTTCGACAGAATTTGAAAAAATACTGTCGAAGCGTTTTTGTATGCCCTTAGGCCTGATGCTCTTTACGGTAACGCTGCGTTAGGGTAAAGAGTGGACAACGCCTTTACTGTTCTGCTTCCTTATCCTTAACAAGCTCCAGCTTGAGCTCGACGCCGAAAACTTTTTTGAACCAGGCAAGATGCGTAGCTACCTGATGTATTTCGATGCCGGGGATGCCGTCTGCGTAGATGCGCAGCAGCGCGCATTTTTTACTGATACCGGGCTCGATAGCATGAATCATTTTCGTTTCCGAATAATCCAGGCTTTCAGCCAGAGCCAGCAGCAGCGCCAGCTTATTGATAAGCCGCCAGTTGCTGTCCGTCAGCATTTCCTTGTAAAAACGGTCCTTAAAATAGTTTTTCGATACGCCGTTATGCCAGCCGGCGATGGCCGAGGTAATGATTTGCTCCTTGTGGGTCAGGCCGAAAAGCTTGGCGTTTTGAATCATATAGGCGCTGTGGCGGGCATGGCTGTAAAAATTAATCGTGATGCCGATATCGTGCAGCAGCGCCGCCGTTTCCAGCAGGCGGCGGTAACCCTTGCGCACCTTGTGCAGCTCGTGCCAGCCGTCGAACATGGCCAGCGCCAGCTGCGTTATATGCCGCGCATGAGCCGTATCCGTTTCGTAAAGCTTGAGCACGTTTTCGCGGCTGCGCTCCAAAATATTTTTGGCAATCAGGGGGACGTTGTTGGATTGGGAATAATAATCGTAAAACAAGCCTTCGCGCAGGCCGCAGCCGCTGGTGATGAGCTTTTTAGCGCCGGTGGCTTCTAAAAGGCAGCTGATGATGCTGCTGCCTGCTAAAATAATATCGCTGCGTTCGGCGCTGAGGCCGGATATTTTTTTGCGCTGTTCCAGATTTGTATTGCGCAGCTTATTGAAAAAATTGCGGTAGGTCTGTACGGAATAGGCGTAATTATGAATTTTGGTAGCCGGATATTTTTTGGCGCGCTGAATAATTTTCGCTACGGTACGGGCAGTGCCGCCGACGCCGATTAAGTGCAGACCGTTCTGCTTGAGCCAGGGGTATTGGGACAGGCGGCTCATAATGAAAACGTTCAGGTCGCTGTACACATTGGGCGGCATTTCGTTGCGGATATTGAACATCCCCGTGGTATTGACCGCGCCCATGGGCAGGGAAACGCTTTCCAGAATCTGGCGGTTCTTGAACAGTATCAGCTCCGTACTGCCGCCGCCCAGGTCGAAGATGATGCCGTTTTTGACGTCCAGGGTGTTGATAACGCCAAGATAGCTGATATAGGCTTCCGTGCTGCCGCTGATGATGTGCAGCTGAATGCCGGTTTCGGCGGCGACGCGCTCCACCAGCTGGCTGCCGTTGGCGGCGTTGCGGATAGCGGCGGTGGCTACGCCGATGGTTTTATCCACTTGATAGATGTTGCACATATGGGCGAAGCTTTTGAGGGTTTCAATGGTGGAGCTGAAGGCTTCTTCCGTCAGCATATTGCCGGCGTCCACCTTTTGGCTCAGGCGCAGCGCTTCCTTTTGGTTATAGACCATATTGTAAGCGCCGTTTTTGTAGATATGGCTGATAACCAGACGCGCCGAGTTAGAGCCGATATCGATGATCGCAATTCTCTGCATTCTTCTCTCTCCTTAGTAATTAACGCTCGTTATTTACTACCTAGTATATTACTCACGGGCGGCGAAAATCCTGCGCTGTTTTGTAAATTTAGTGTAAAAATGTTAAATTCCTGTATGGACGCAGGATTTTTCTGTACTTAAAAAGAATATATTATTATATACGTATTTGGGAGGCAAAGTTTATGAAGCGTAAGACCCATACTACTTTTGCCGCTATTCATCTGGGCTCTGAAAAGATCAGTATGCAGATCGTGGAGTACCGCAACATCGATCGCTTTAAGATCATCGAGAGCGTCAACAGGCGTATCCGCTTAGGTGAAGCGACATTTAAAAATAAAATTATTCCTTTTAAGCTGGTGTCCGAGATTTGCGACGTTTTGCAGGGCTTTAAGCGCCTGATGGAGGAATACGGCGTCGAGGAATATAAGCTGCAGGCCACTACCGCTGTGCGCGAGGCCAGTAACCAGGTTTTTTTGCTGGACCAGATTTATACCAGAACGGGCTTGATTGTCGACGTGGTGGATATGCTGCAGGAAATTTATACTAAATTTGTGGCGATCCGCAATACGCTGCGCGAGGGAAAAATCAGCAGCGAGCGCGACGGCATGCTGATGATGGACATTTCCTCCGGCGGCTTGGGCGTTACCTTGGTGCGGGACGAGCAGATCTGCTATCAGGAAAATTTCCACGTGGGCATTATCCGCATTAAGGAAAGCTTTGCCCGCAACCGCCGCGAAAGCATGCACTTTAATAAGGCGCTGACGGAATTTTTGAGCAGCACCATCGGCCCGGTGCGGCAGGAGCTGCAGCAAAGCAGCGTGGAATATCTGGTGCTTTCGGGTACGGAAACCGAGCTGCTGCTGCGGATGCTGGGGCTGGACGAGAAGGAACGGCTGCACCGCATTAAGGCGGAGGATTTCCACGCCTTCTTCGACAAGATGCGGCAGATGAATCTGCCCAAGCTGATTTCGGCTTATAAAATTCCTGAAAGCATGGCGGAGCTGGCGCTGCCTACGGTGCTGCTTTACGAACAGCTGCTGCATTTAATTCCGGCGAAGGAATTTATTATCACCGGCGACAGCTTTATCGACGGTATGCAGCTGCTGCATATCGGCGGCAAGACCAGCCCTGCGCTGCGCAAGGCGTGGGAGCAGGAGCTGATCAGCCTGTTCCACTGCATTGGTCGGCGTTATTTGTACGACAAGCATCATGCGCAGCAGGTGGAGCGTTTGGCGCTGCTGATTTTTGAGAAGGTGGCGAAGGAGCACGGCATGGGCGAGCATGAACGCCTGCTGCTGCGCGGCACATGCATTCTGCACGATATCGGCAAGTATATCTGTATGCGCAGCCATTCCCAATATACCTATCAGCTGATTTGCTCCACGGATATTTTGGGCTTCAGCGATCAGGACAAGCAGATTATCGCTTTGGCGGCGTACTATCACGCTAATAAGCTGTTTGAGCAGAGCAATCGTTCCCGTCCGGCAGTTCCCAGGGAAATGGTGGCCGTGGTGGCGAAGCTGGCGGCTATCGTGCGGCTGGCCGACGCGCTGGACCGCAGCTATCTGCAAAAGATTCGCAGCTGTACGGTGACGCTGAAGGATAATAAGCTGAAAGTGCAGGCCGTCAGCAAGACGGATTTGGCGCTGGAAATCTGGACCTTTGAGGATAAGGCGGCCTTTTTTGAAGAAGTATACGGTATCGAACCGATTATAGAACGGGTGGATAAGTAATGAAAAAATTGGATCTCACTAAGCCTGAATATTTTTATAACCGCGAGCTGAGCTGGCTCAAATTCAATCTGCGCGTATTAAAGGAAGCGATGGTTAAGGAATCGCCGCTTTTGGAGCGCTTGAAGTTTATCGCCATTTCCGCTTCCAATCTGGACGAGTTCTTTATGGTGCGTGTCGCCGGGCTGTGGAACAGCTACGATAATGGCATCGATAAAAGGGATGCCGCCGGTATGTCCGTCAAGGAGCAGCTGGAAGCGATTTCCGAAGCGGCGCACGAGCAGGTGCGCACCAGAACGAAATATCTGCTGGCGCTGCTGGCGGAAATGGACGCCGTGGGCCTGCGCTTCCGCCGTGTGGAGGAATTGAGCGAGTTGGGCAAGGACTGGCTGGAGGAATATTACCGGGAGATTGTTTATCCGGTATTGACGCCCATGGCGGTGGACGCTTCGCGCCCCTTCCCCTTTTTGGCTAATAAAACGCAGAATCTGGCGGTGGAGCTGGTGACGGCCGACGGCGAGCACAGCATGGGGCTGGTGCAGGTGCCGTCGGTTCTGGACCGCATTATCGAGGTAGTGCCGGAGCAAAAGCGTACCTTCGTATTTTTAGAGGACATTATTGCCAGCCATTGTCAGGACCTTTTTAACGGCTGCCAGATTCTGTACGTGGTGCCCTTCCGCGTAACTCGCGACAGCGATTTGGATTTGGAGGAAGAGGACAGCGTCGACCTGTTGAAAGAGGTCGAAGCTTCGCTGCGCAAGCGTAAGCGCGGCGCGGCAGTGCGCTTGGAACTGTACAAAACCAATAACAACCGCATCAAAAAATTTCTGGAAGAAAATCTGGACGTGACGGAGCTGGAGGTTTATGAAAATAACGGCCCGCTGGACGCCACTTGCTTCTTTAAATTTACGGGGCTGCCGGGTATGTGGCCCTGGCTGTACGAGCCCTTTGTGCCCCAGCGGCCTTTGGATTTGCCGGACGATAGCGATTTGTTTGCCGCTATTCGTCAGAACGATATTCTGCTGCACCATCCCTACGAAACCTTCGACCCTGTGGTTAAGCTGGTCAGCGACGCGGCGGACGACCCCAAGGTGCTGGCAATTAAGCAGACTTTGTACCGCGTCAGCGGCAACAGCCCCATCGTAGCGGCCTTGGCCCGCGCCGCAGAAAACGGCAAGCAGGTTACGGTATTGGTAGAGCTGAAAGCCCGCTTTGACGAGGAAAATAATATTTTGTGGGCGCGCCGTTTGGAAAAAGCCGGCTGCCACGTTATTTACGGCCTGGTGGGTTTGAAAACTCACGCTAAAATTATTTTAATCGTGCGCAAGGAGGATAACGGCATTAAGCGTTACCTGCATTTGGGCACGGGCAATTATAACGACAGCACTGCTAAGCTATATACGGATTTGGGCCTGATGACGGCTAACGACGAATTTGGCAGCGACGCTTCCGCCTTTTTCAACCTGCTCAGCGGCTATAGCGAGCCGCCGGTGTGGAACAAGCTGGTTATGGCGCCTTTGGGCCTGCGGGAAAAAATCTATTCGTTAATCGATAATGAAATAGAAATGGTTAAGCAGGGCAAGGAGGGGCATATTATCGCTAAAATGAATTCGCTTATCGACCAGCCGGTAATTCAAAAGTTGTACGAGGCTTCGGCGGCGGGCGTGCATATCGATTTGATTATTCGCGGTATCTGCGGCCTGCGCACTGGTATTGACGGCATCAGCGATAATATTACCGTGCGCAGCATTGTGGGACGTCAGCTGGAGCACAGCCGTATCTTTTGGTTTGCCAACGGCGGCGAGGAGCAGCTGTATCTTTCCAGCGCCGACTGGATGCCCCGTAATCTGAACGATCGCGTGGAGCTGTTCTTCCCAGTGGAAACGGAGGAGCATATCCGCCGTATCAAGGGCCTGCTGGATTTGTATTTGCGCGATAATGTGGGCGCGCATATGATGCAGTCCAACGGCACTTACCGCCGGGTGCATAATAAGCTGGAGCCGGTCAGCGCCCAAAGCGCTTTGTACGAGATGGCGCAGCTGGCGGTGACGGCGGATAAGCTGCCCATGGAGCAGCGTTTGCAGCCTGTGTACAGCAGACGGTAAGGCTGCCATGAGGGCGATGCCGGCGCGGGCAGGCGCGTTAATTATGTGATTAAACCAGCATATTGCTATTGCTTCTGCAAATTGCTATAATAGGTAGCAGCAGAGGGGGATTTTAGTATGAGTACATTTAGCGTGACTTTAAATTATAACTGTCATTACGGTTATGTGGAATATAACGACGTGACGAAAGCTGCGGCCGTTATTCTGCCCGTGGCGGAAGCAAAGGCTGCTGTGGAAAAATTTTTGGTCTCGCCGCTGACGTTGGACTTGCCTCAGGGGGAAACCATCCGCGATTTCGTTACTAAAACCTTGCAGCCCTTGGAGAGCATGGAAAGCTTTAAGCTGTGCCTGACGCGGCTGTGGGGCAAAACCGGCGTGCGCGTTGAGTGGAGCATGCCGCCGGGAATGGCAGAGAATTTGTAAAGAAGAGAATAAAACGACCATCATATCAGCGAGGTATGGTGGTCGTTCTGTTTTTAGTATAACAATATCTGTTTTTTATGTGCCGAAGCGGCGCTGTATTCAGGCTTTCGGCTCGCAGTCCCAGTCAAGATGGCCGTTGACGAGCGCCTCTTTGTAAATACTTATTTTGTGTTTCAAGCGAGCCAGCGTCTGAGCAGTCTTGGCCTGCTGCTCCAGCAGCTTATCCCTTTGGCACTGCAAAAGCTGCAGGCGGGCGGGGATGGTGGAATCGCCGACTTGAAACAGCTTTACATATTCTATCATAGCTTCGATGGGCAGTCCTGCCCTGCGCATGCAAATGGCCAGCTCAATCCAGCCGCATTCATGCGGGCCATAATTGCGGATGCCGCTTGCGGTACGCGGCACGGGCGGAATCATGCCCACGCGCTCATAATAGCGTAAGGTATCCGCCGAAATATGATATTTTTCGCTTACTTCTTTTATCGTCATAGGCTTACCCGATTTATTTTAATTTACAATATTCTTTTTCGCCCACAGGCTCGCACCATTCATTGCGAGTATTTTCGCCGGGAACTTCTATCGCCAAATGCGCGAACCAACTGGTCGGCGCTGCGCCATGCCAGTGCTTAACTTCTGCGGGAATGTTTACTACGTCGCCGGGATGCAGTTCGCGGGCAGGCTGGCTCCATTCCTGATAATAGCCGCGGCCGCCGGTGACGAGCAGTATTTGCCCGCCGCCTTTATCGGCGTGATGAATATGCCAGTTATTGCGGCAGCTGGGCTCAAAGGTTACGTTGCCAATGACTACCTGCTCCAGCGACAGCATATTCAAATAGCTCTGGCCGACAAAATATTGAGCGTAAGCATCGTTTTTTGCTCCTGTGGGGAAGACCGTAGAAAATTTTTCGTTATCCATACTATTCCTCTTTAAATTAATTTTACAATCAATCTACTTCGATAAGCTCGTATTTATCGTTGCCCATTTTCAGCTCGCGCATAGCGGTCAGCTGATGCAGCCCGTGGCGGCTTTCCATGCGTTCTACCAAATCGTGATTGCTGGTTTGCGCGTAAACTAAATCTACGGATGCCTGGTCAATGGTCAAAATATTCGTGGAGGCCAGAATGCCGATGTCGGGAATGGTGGGCTCCGCCGCGCCGGTGCCTGCGCAGTCGCAGTCTACGGACATCCGGCGCAGTACGTTGATGTAAACGATATGCTTGCCGAAGAAGTCGATGGTGGCTTTAGCGGATTCCGCCATGTTTTCCATCAGGCGTTCTTTAGCGGGCCAGGCGTTCCAATCTGCCGGAAGCTTGTCGGGATCGACGCCGTGAACCTGTGCTTTGCCGATGCGCCCGTCGGCGCAGCCGATAGCGATATTTTTCATGGAGCCGCCGAAGCCGCCCATGGCGTGGCCTTTGAAATGCGTCAGCACCAGCATGGAATCGTAGTTGACGATATTTTTACCCATGGATACTTCTTTAAAATGCTTGCCGCCGCGCACGGGCAGGTTGACCGTGCCTTCGGCGTCCATGATATCCACGGGGCAGAAGGTCCAGCCGTTGACCTTGAGGGTTTCCAAATGGCCTTCGGTGGTGTAGCGGTCGCCCTGGTACAGCGTGTTGGTTTCCACAATCGTGCTGTTGGGGATGCGCTGCTGCAGCGCTTTGACCATGTCGCGCGGCAGAATATTGGGGCCGTGCTTTTCGCCGGTGTGCAGCTTGATGGCAACCTTGCCGTAAATGCTTTCGTTAATCATTTCGTACAGCTTAATCAAATGCTGCGCGTCGATTTTCTTTGTAAAATAAACTTTAGCGTGGGAGCCATCTCCCGGAACTGCTTTAACTATCTTGGTGCTGCCGATAACCGGCGCTTGTGCAAAAACCTTATCCAAATTCATCATGCCTCCTACGGCCGCGCCTGCAACTGCCAGGCCGGCTGCTTTTAAAAATTCGCGTCGTTTCATGGTAGAATACCTCCTTAAATGTAACTGCGCTTCTTTAAGTTTAGCATACAATTTGGAGTGTGCTTTAAGTCAAGAGACTGAAAGAAAATTTTTACAGGCTCATTTTAGACAGCCATTGAGTAACGTCCTTGGAGGCGCTTCTGGCGCTGCTGCCGGAAAGCACTAAATAAGGCGCGAAGCTGACGTTCGGCAGCAGCTTGGCCAGGTCGCTCTGGCAGCGCTGCACGCCGCCGCCGCCGTGGGTGAAGAAGGGCGCTACGGTTTTTCCCTGCCAGTTCAGGCTTTCGATAAAGGTTGCTACGGGCATGGGATAGCTGCCCCACCAGTTGGGATAGCCTAAAAATACCACGTCGTATTGAGAAAAGTCGGGGATTTTTGTTTTGACAACGGGACGGGCGTTAGCCTGCTGCTCCTGCTTGGCTTTGTCCACGGTAGCGTTGTAGGAGGTGGGATAAGCGGTTTCGGGGACGATTTCTACCAGCTCGCCGCCGATTTGCTTATGGATTTCTTCAGCGACGGCTTTAGTGTTGCCGCTCCAGGAAAAATAAGCGATAAGAATTTTTTTCGTGGTTTTCATAGTTGCTTTCACTCCTTCGGTATTATTTGCGGTTGCGTTTACGGGGGCGGCGTTGGAAGCGCCGCAGCCCAGGCAAAGGGCGGCCATACCCATCAGGGAAAAGCCGGCGGTTTTTAAAAATTCGCGTCGTTTCATAAAATAAACCTCCTTGTTAAGCGGTGATAAAGAATTTTGCCAGGACGATGCTGATTTCATAGAGCAGAATCATGGGCAAGGCCAGCAGGCTTTGGGTGATAATATCCGGCGTGGGCGTAATGACGGCGGCGACGATGAAGGCCGCCAGAATAATATGCTTGTGGTATTTTTGCAGCGTCTGTACTTGGACAAGCTGTAAATAGCATAAAAGCAGTACGATTAAGGGCAGCGTGAAAATAAAGCCGAAGGGAACGACCAGCATCAGGAAAAAATCCAGATAGCTTTCCAAAGACAGCAGTGGGCTGACCTTGCCTGCGGCGAAGCCCAAAAAGAATTCCAGCCCGCGGGGAAAAACGAAATAGTAGGAAAAGAGCATTCCGACGAGGATTAAAAACAGCGTCAGCGGCAGGCACATGATCGTAAAGCGTTTTTCCTTGAAGGTCAGCGCCGGGCTGATAAAGCCGTACAGATGGTACAAAATAATGGGGGCCGCCAGCAGCAGGCCGCCCAAAAGCGCCAGCTTCATATAAATCATAAAGGCTTCCGCCGGGCGCATATAATAAAGATTGCCTGCGGCCGCCGTCAGCATATCGACGATGGCCTGCACGTGGTAAAAGCAAAGAGCGCTGCCTGCGGCCCAGGCTGCCAGGCTGCGCAGCAGGCAGTGGCGCAGGTCCTGCAAATGTTCGGTCAGGCTCATATCCCTGTCGCTATTTTGCACATCCCAGGGATATTCCGGCTGACGTTTATTGAACGGCGTTTTCATTTTACTCTTTAGTTTCGGCGTTAGCTTTACCGGCGTCCGCTTCTTTTTTCGTTTCCGGTTCGTCCGTATTCAACGCGGTTTTAAACTCGCGCATGCTTTTGCCGATGGCTTTGCCTACGTCGGGCAGCTTGCCGGGGCCGAAAAATACCAGACCGATAACTAAGATAAGCAGTAATTCGGGTAAACCAAGACCAAACATTGTACATTCCTCCTCGTTTTTTATTTTGCGTTTTAAGTTTTAATTCAGCATTTCAAATACCATGAGGCTTTCAGCTTTGCGCGGGCGCGACGGCGTTGATGCAGGCCAGCGCGTTCAACGTGCGCGGGTAGCCGATATAGGGCAGCGCTATGGTAATGGCGTCCAGTAATTGCTGGCGCGTGTTGCCGACGGCAATGTTGGCGCTGGCGTGGGCCTGCGCCTGGGGCTCGCAGCCGCCCAGCGTAATAATCGCGGTGAAGGTAATCAGCTCGCGCTCTTTAACGTCCAACACCTCGCGAGTGTAATAATCGCCGAAGCAGTTGGCGGAAAGATAGGTGCGGATATGCTTTTCGTCCGGGGGAGCGGCGGCGTTGCCCTTGTCGATAACAGGGCCGAAGATGGCGCGCTGCACGGCCAGCCCTGCGTCGTAGCGCGTTTCGTCGGTCACGGTACCGGCGTCGGGCAGGGGCTGCTTAACGCCGCAGCTTTTGAAAGCTTGCGCCATAGCGGTCAGCGCGGCTTTAACGCGGGATATGCCTACGTAGGGAGTGCAGTGGAAAATGGTTTCGCGTACCTGCGCGGGGGTTGCGCCGGCGGTCAGCGCGCCGCGCACGTGCAGGGGGATTTCCGAGGGAGCGTCGGCGGCGGTGAGTACGCCCAGCGTCAGCAGCTCCTGCTGCATGGGCGACATTTGCACTTGTTCGTTAACGTCGGCATAAATAAATTTTTGCAGAATCGGGTCCAGCTCTTTATCTGCGGGGACGATGCTTTGCTTGCCGCCGTAGAGCTGCGTCATAGCGGCGGCAGCGGTTTCAGTTCTTGTTTGGGCCATAGCTTGATTACCTCCAATCAACATACCGCAGCCGATTACGGCTGCCAGCAGCGCGCTTAAAAGCAGCGCTTTATTTTTATTTTTCCATAACTTTTTCATGGTCGTTACTCTCCTTTTTCAAATATGCGCAGCAGCCCAGCCAGATGACGGCGCAGGCGCTGGTAAGGCAGCTGCCGCCGCAGGAGCCGCATACGCCCGTGCAGTAGGGCAGGGAGTTGGGCAGATTGGGAGCGGCGGGAGCTAAAATTTGCGGGTAAAGCCGGGCGATGGCCTGGGGCAGAAGCACGCTGCCCGCCGCGCCGCCGGCTAAATAAATATCCGTAAGCTTATTTTTCATGGCGCGGCTCCTTTGACTGTAAATTGCTGCCGTAACGAATGGCCTTGACCGGGCAGTTGTTTTGGCATTGGCCGCAGACGATGCAGCGCCGGATATTGATGGCGGCCTTACGCTTGCGCCGCTCGACAGCCTGCATGGGGCAGACTTGGGCGCATTTGCCGCAGCCTACGCAGGCGCTTGTCCGTACCTGCATTTTATAAGCGCCGGGCAGCTTTTGCCCGACGGTATGGCACAGCGCGTTAAACGTGCCTACGGGACACAGCAGATTGCAGTAGCCGCGTCCGCCTTTAGTGAACAGCCCCAGCAGCACGTTGGCCAGTAAAAAGGTGGCCAGCAGGGAAAAGGAGCTGCTGAACAGTACGCCTGTGTGCAGATAACCAACGAACAGCTCCAGAGCGTAGTAATTGCAGTAGGCGCAGGGAACGCCCAGCCCCAGCCACACGGAAAAGAGGAAACCGACGAAGAAGCCGTAGCGCAGCGGCGTTAAGGGCAGCTGGCGCGCCAGGTCCAGCTGGTATTTGGGCGGCAGCGCTTTGCTTAAAAGCTCGCTGAAGGCTCCGGCCGGACACAGCCTGCCGCAGAACAGCGGGCCGAACCACAAGGATGTAACCGCCAGCAGCAGGCAGAAGAACAGGGACGTGGGGCCGCTTTCCAACCATTGGCCGGTAACGATATTGGCCAGGGGAATGCGGGCGCAGGGCACGTGAATCGAGGTGAAGCCTGTTTCAACTAAAAAGCTGCTGGTTAAGCGCCCGAAGAACATAAAGGGCTCGTAGAAAAGTGCGAAGCCTGCGAGATAGCCTGCCGCACGTTGCAGTAAAAATTTTGTCTTCGTCATAATCGCCTCCTGTTTTTACTAACAGCATACAGCTTAAAGTTAACTCTAAGTCAAGAGCTTTTTCTTTTCTTACCGGTAAAAAGAAAAGGTATGCAGCTTGTTCTGCATACCTAAATTATAAATTTCTTGGGTTGTAATGTCTAATACTTAAATTGAACGGCTACTTCATGCTTAAAAAGCATTGAGCGAAAGTAATAAATTTTTGCGCCGTTAAGCTGAATTTGCTGCCGCGCCGCCACGCCAGGTAGACCCCGCTGGTCACAGGCGGGTCGAGCGGAATAAAGCGCAACTTGTTTTCGTCGAGTATCGTGGGCTTAACGACGATGGCATAATAGCGGCAGCGGTCGACCAGGGTAAACGCATTTCCCAGCAAATTGCAGGTACCGCTGAATTGTATTTTGGCCAAATTGCCGCTGAGCCAGTTGAGTATCTGGCTGCGCGCCTGCAGGCGGCTGGGCAGCAGCAGGGGCTTGCCCTCCAAATCTGCGGCGGCAATACGCTGCTTATCTGCCAGCGGGGAATCGGCGCGCATTAAGATACCGTATTCTTCCGGCTGGGGCAGGCTGATAAAATCGTAATTGACCATATCGATGGGAGCCAGCATCATCGCCGCGTCGATAAGCCCGTTTTCCATGCGTTCGCGTACAATGTCCGAAGTGCTGGTAAATAAATCGAAGGTTACGGCGGGATACTTTTCCTGAAAGGCCTGCATAATATCCGCCAAAACTTTTACGGACATCAGCTCGCCTGCGCCCAGGCTGACGCTGCCGCTTAAATTAACTTCCTGGTCCCGCAGGTCGGTTTCCGTTTTTTCCACCAGATATAAAATTTCCTTGGCGCGGTGTACTAAAAGGTCGCCGGCAGATGTCAGCGTCAGCTTGTGCTGGCTGCGTTCAAAAAGCGCCACGCCTAAATCCTCCTCCAGCTGCATCAGCTGGCGGCTCAGCGTAGGCTGGGTGATGTGCAGGATATCGGCGGCGCGGGTAATATTTTGTTCTTGGGCAACGGTCAGAAAGTAATTTAAAATGCGCAGGTTCATGGTCGTGTCCTCCGTTATGCTTGTTAAGAAAATTATAGCGTGCAGGCCGCGGCTTGTAAATCTTAAATAAGCCGCTTGCTTTGCCAAACGCCGCTGCGCCAGCGATAGATGAAACCGGCGGTGCGCGCCTGCCAGTCGTCTGGCACACTTCCTGCGGTTATCTGCAACTAATTCGCCGTGCGCTGTTCACAATAGCGGTGAATTTGTGATATAATATAGCAGGTTATCTTTGCAAATCAAATTATGTGCTTATAGGATGGTGAAAAAATGAAAGTATCTGCTGAAGACGTTAAGTACATCGCACAGCTTTCCCGTTTAACCGTTCCCGCATCCGAGATGGAAAAGTTTACGGAACAGTTCAACCAGATTCTTAACTATGCCGATATTCTTGAAAAAATTGATACCACCGGTATCGAGCCAACTCCCTACGTGCTGCCCGTCAGCAACGTACTGCGCGAGGACGCGGTTAAAGAGGGCGTTTCCCATGAAGAAGCCCTGCTTAACGCTCCTGCCGTTCATAACGACGGCTTTAAGGTACCGCGCGTAATCGAATAAGAAGGAGGCACTACTGTGGAACTGTATAAACTTACGGCGCATGAGCTGCACGATAAGCTCGTCAATAAAGAAGTCAGCTCCGTTGAATTGACAAACGCTCTGTATGAGCGCATCGACGCAGTTGAAGACCAGGTTAACGCTTATGTAACTCTGGATAAAGAAAACGCTTTGGCGCAGGCCGCCAAGGTGGACGCTAAAATCGCCGCAGGCGAAGCCATCGCTCCGCTGGCAGGCGTTCCCGGCGCAATTAAAGACAATATCTGCACCAAGGGGCTTTTGACTACCTGCTCCTCTAAAATGCTGAGCAACGTAGTTCCTATTTATGACGCGCACGTTATTAAAAAGCTGCGCGCCGACGAAACAATCTTTTTGGGTAAAACCAATATGGACGAATTTGCCATGGGCTCCACCACGGAAACGTCCTTCTTCGGGCCTACGCACAATCCTTGGAATTTAGAGCGCGTTCCCGGCGGTTCCTCCGGCGGCAGCGCTGCCGCTATCGCCGCAGGTGAAGCAATTTGGACTCTGGGCTCCGATACCGGCGGTTCTATCCGTCAACCGGCTTCCTTTAATGGCTGCGTAGGTATTAAGCCCACCTATGGCCGCGTATCCCGTTACGGCTGCGTAGCTTTCGCTTCCTCTCTGGACCAGATCGGGCCTATCACTAAGGACGTAACCGACGCCGCTTTGGTCCTGAATACCATCTGCGGTAAGGACGAGATGGATTCTACCTCTTTGGACGCTCAGGTGCCCGACTTTACCAAGGCTTTGGTTGCCGACGTCAAGGGCCTGCGCATTGGTTTGCCTAAAGAATATTTCGGCGAAGGCATCGACCCCAAGGTTAAGGAAGAAATCGCCAAGGCCGTGAAGAAATACGAGGAGCTGGGCGCAGAAATCGTCGAGATTTCCCTGCCCCATACCGAGTATGCCGTAATCACCTATTATATCATCGCTCCCGCCGAGGCCAGCGCTAACCTGGCTCGTTACGACGGTGTGCGCTACGGCTACCGCAATATGAACGCTACCTCCGCTCCGGAAATGACCACCATGAGCCGTACCGAAGGCTTCGGCCTGGAGGTGCGCCGCCGCATTATGCTGGGTACTTACGTGCTTTCCAGCGGCTATTATGACGCTTATTATAATAAGGCTATGCAGGTGCGTACGCTTATCCGCCGCGACTTTGACGCCGCCTTTGAAAAGTGCGACGTACTGCTGACGCCGACCTCTCCTGTTCCGGCTTATAAGATTGACGGTAAAATGGATCCGCTGACCATCTATATGCTGGACGTAACTACGATTCCTGTAAATATGGCTGGCCTGCCCGGTATTTCCATTCCCTGCGGCTTTGCCGACGACGGCATGCCCATCGGTATGCAGCTGATCGGCAAGGTGCTGGATGAGGAAACCATTCTGCGCGCCGCTTATACCTTTGAACAGGCAACCGAATATCATAAAGTATTCGCACCGCTGGGAGGTAAAAAATAATGACTAAATATATTACCGTCATCGGCCTGGAAGTACACGCCGAGCTGAAAACTAAAACTAAAGCCTTTTGCAGCTGTTCCACTGACTTTGGCAGCACGCCGAACACCCATGTGTGCCCCGTTTGTCTGGGCATGCCCGGCGCATTGCCCGTGCTGAACAAGCAGGTGGTAGACTTCGCTATTAAAGCAGGCCTGGCTCTGAACTGCGATATTCAGAAGTTCAATAAATTCGACCGTAAAAATTATTTCTATCCCGATTTGGCTAAGAACTATCAGATTTCCCAATTTGATAAGCCCATCTGTTTAGGCGGCCATATCGATATTAAGCTGAGCAGCGGCGAAAGCAAGCGCATCGGCATTACCCGTATCCACATGGAGGAGGACGCCGGTAAGCTGAATCACAGCGGCGCTACCATCAGTACATCCGATTCTTCTGCCGTCGATTATAACCGCGCCGGCGTGCCGCTGATCGAGATTGTATCCGAGCCGGATATGCGCAGCGCTGAGGAAGCCCGTGCTTATATGGAAAACCTGAAAGCCATTCTGGAATACACCGACGTCTGCGATTGCAAAATGCAGGAGGGCAGCCTGCGCTGCGACGCCAATATTTCCATTATGCCCGTAGGCGCTAAGGAATTCGGCACCCGTGCAGAAATTAAAAACCTGAACTCCTTCCGCGCTTTGGAGCGCGCCATCAACTACGAGGTGGAGCGTCAAAAAGAGGTGCTGGAGGACGGCGGCCATGTAGTACAGGAAACCCGTACCTGGGACGAGGCCAACGGCGTAACCCTGTCCATGCGCTCTAAAGAGGAAGCTCACGATTACCGTTACTTCCCCGAGCCCGACCTTGTGCCCGTACAATTGGACGACGCCTGGATCGAGCGTATCCGCGCTACTTTGCCGGAGCTGCCGGCACAGCGTCAGGCCCGCCTGATGAACGAGCACGGCCTGCCGGAATACGACGCTTCCCAAATCGTTTCCAGTAAGGCTATGGCCGAATACTTTGACGCTGCCGTTAAGAACGCCAAGGACAGCAAGGCTGTATCCAACTGGCTGCTGGGCGACGTTTCCGCTTATATGAATAACGAAGGCATTACTATCGCCGACTTTAAGGTAAGCCCCGACCATCTGGCCGAGCTGGTTAATTTGATTAAGGACGGCGTACTGTCCAGCAAGCTGGCAAAAAAGGTCTTTGCCGAAATGCTCAAGGAAGACGAGGCTCCGAAAGCGCTGGTTAAGAAGCTGGGACTGGAGCAGGTCAGCGACGAGGGCGCTATTTTGCAGCTGGTAGAGGAAACTATCGCCGAAAACCCGCAGTCCGTTGCCGACTATAAGGCCGGTAAGGATAAGGCTATCGGCTTCCTGGTAGGCCAGATTATGAAGAAATCCCGCGGTAAGGCTAATCCGGGGATGGTTACTAAGATGCTCAAAGAAAAGATGCAATAAAAAGCGTTATAAGCACCGTTATGCTTTGCCGCAGCTTGTTTACTTGCTTTGGCAAAGATGAGCGGTAAAGTTATATAAAAATAGTTGACAGTCTCGCTTTATTGTGCTATCATATTTGTGTTGCTTATGAAAGCAGCAAATGATATAGATGCGGTAGTGGCGGAACGGCAGACGCGCTAGCCTCAGGAGCTAGTGGGGGCAACCCCGTGGAGGTTCAAATCCTCTCTACCGCACCATTTTGTTTATCAAGACCTAGGAGCTTGCTCTTAGGTCTTTTTTTGTATCTTTTGCTGCAGCTTAATCCAAGGGGGCTTGAATTGTAACGGCAATTATGTAAAAATATACTTGTAATTATTTAGCTTTAGGCTTCTTAGTTTTAACAGAGGAGTGCTGACATATGAAAAACAGATACGCATTAAAGGCCAAAGCCTTTGTGCTTACCGGCTTTTTTGTCATAGGGCTTGTGGCCGGAGCCTGCTACGCCTTGCTTTCCGCGCAGGGAACAAGCGGGGAGAAGTATAATACGGCGCGGCTGACGGAAAATTTGCAGTATGCTGCGGTAGAAGCGGGCCGCCTGCAGTGCGTGGTGCTGCGGGATAAGGCGGAAATGTACAATATACCGTCGAGCCTGAAGGGAACTGTTATCGAGCGCATGTCCAAGGGTGTGAAGGTGGATTACCTTGATTTGGTGTCCAGTCAGGATAAGGACGATAGATATGCGGTAACTACTGTAGAGCTGCAATTTCAGCGCCTGTTCGGGCGCAGGCACATTATTCCTGCCGGAAGTCAGGTTTTAGTTCTGCAGGCTGATAATGGCAGAGGCGAAACCAGGGGCCGCGTTTTAGTGGATGGCAAGTATTATGAAAAGAATTTTGACACTGCTTATTTGCGCTTTCCCTATATCGGCCAATGGAAGAAAGTGGAGTTTAACGGTAAGCCGGGATATATGCAATACGACGCTTTGTCCGACAGTAAATTGATGTGAGGTGCCTGTGATGAGTAAAAGAGCGGTTATGCTGCTTTTAGCGTTTCTTTGCGCTGCGGCAGGTTTTATTATGGCTAATAATATTTTAGGCACTCGGCTGCATACGGTCAGCGCCAGCACTGCGGATGAGTTCTATGCTGCGCCGTCGGTGACTGCGGCGCGCTGCAGCGCTTTCAGCGCAGGAGAAGAGCTGACTGTACTGGAGCAGGTAGTTATGGAAAAGCCTACGGCCGTAATTATGCAGGATAATCTGCTGGCTGAGGATGAGTCCAGGACGAAGTATAAGCTTGTCAAGGGAGCGGTTTATCAGCTGGAAGCTGCGCAGTTGGACAAGGCAAATAATCCTTGCTTGATTAAGATTAAAACGACTAAGGGAGAGCATGCTGTTTTATCCGTGCCTAAGGCTATGGTGAAGCCGGTGGACGAGGGTACGTGGCTGCGCGTGCGTTCGCCGAAAAGCGGCGAAGAGGGCTGGCTGCTTTCCAAAACACAATGGTATTGAATAAATAAGAGGATAAAACGCTTTAAATAAAGAAGGGGGATATTAGTATGAATATTATTGTTACCGGCGGCGCGGGCTTTATCGGCTCTAATTTTATTTTTCATATGCTGGACAAGCATCCTGATTATCGTATTATTTGTCTGGATAAGCTTACCTACGCAGGTAATTTATCGACTTTGGCAAGCGTAATGGATAATCCGCAATTTCGCTTTGTGAAGGCCGACATTTGCGACCGTGAGGCGGTATATAAATTATTTGAAGAAGAACGCCCTGATATCGTAGTGAATTTTGCTGCTGAAAGCCACGTCGACCGCTCTATTGAAGACCCCGGCATTTTTTTGCAGACTAATATCATCGGTACGGCGACGCTGATGGACGCCTGTCGCAAGTATGGCGTTATCCGTTACCATCAGGTTTCTACGGACGAGGTGTATGGCGATTTGCCGTTGGACAGGCCGGATTTATTTTTTACGGAAGAAACTCCGATTCATACCAGCAGTCCGTATTCGTCGTCCAAGGCGGGGGCGGACCTGCTTGTTATGGCTTATTATCGTACTTATGGCCTGCCGGTGACAATTTCCCGCTGCTCTAATAACTATGGGCCTTATCATTTTCCAGAAAAGCTTATCCCGCTGATGATAGCCAACGCTCTGGCAGATAAGCCGCTGCCGGTATACGGCGAGGGTTTGAATGTGCGCGATTGGCTGTATGTGGAGGATCACTGCAAGGCCGTCGATTTGATTATCCATAGGGGCAGAGTCGGCGAGGTGTATAATATCGGCGGGCATAACGAGATGCGCAATATCGATATTGTAAAGCTGATTTGCAAGGAATTGGGCAAGCCGGAAAGCCTGATTACCCACGTTACCGACCGCAAGGGGCACGATATGCGTTACGCTATCGACCCGACTAAGATTCATAACGAGCTGGGGTGGCTGCCGGAAACTAAATTTGCCGACGGCATTAAGAAAACTATTCAGTGGTATTTGGATAATAAGAAGTGGTGGCAGGATATTATCAGCGGCGAGTACCAAAATTATTATGCCAAAATGTACGGAAACAGATAAATTTTCAGAGTAAAACCAACAATTTACCAAAAGCTCCGCAGGCCTGATGGATTGGGCTTGCGGAGCTTTTTGCTGCTCGGCTATGGCATTAATAGTTGCGAATTTTAAAGTGACATAAAGCGAGGTAGCCGACACGAAAGTGTCGCAATGCAAAAGGGCTCGATGCACTTTTGCTTGACTGGGGGGGACGAGAAGCTATAATTACCCTAGGAAAACTAGGAGGTTATGGTGATGAAGATAAAATGTAGTAAGATTTTACAATATGGCGCTTTGGAAATTGTAGCGATATATTTTAGTTTGCTTATGGTAATGAGCTTATTGACGGGTAATTTAGTATATCGTCGTAGCCAAAGTTTATTAGCAGCAGCAATAATTGTGGTATTGACAAGCCATCTATACAGCGATAGGAGAAAATATTTTATTACTTGGGGAGCATTAGGGACGCTACTGGCTTCTGTATTGTATATCTATTACAATCTAAATGATAGCAGTCAAGTATATCTGGCAATAAAATATTTGAGCTTTTCGTTGAATGAGAGTTGCTTAATAATATTAACAGTTTCTATGTTATGGCAACGGACTAAAAAATTTATATTGGTTTTATTGTTAATCTTAGCTTTGATTATTCCAATCGTATTTTGGGGATATTATTTGTCCATGGACGCCTGGTTTGCCTCTGATACATTGCTGGCGGTTATGCAAACTAATTTAGGAGAATCGAAAGAATATTTATCGGATTATTTTACAGTAAGCGGAATGGCTGCAATTATATTTATTGTAATTGTCGCTGGGATAGTTTGGCGTAATATGCAAAGCGTATTGTTGGTTAAGGAGAAAAAGCATTTTACCGCTTTTATATCTTTAGCTCTTTTGGTGAGCGCAACGGCATGCTATAAAACTAGGGATAATCTAATACTTAATACAGGATGGAAAGCAAAAGAAAATTTACAAAAGTATGCTGATTTCCAAAAAATGCAAGCGCAAAGAAAAAGCATCGTTAGATTAAATTTGCAGGAGAACGGAAAACAGCAAGGAGTTTTTGTCTTGGTTATCGGCGAGTCGCAAAGTAAAGACCATATGTCGGCTTATGGATATGATAAAAAAACTACGCCATGGCTAGGAGAAGCGTTTAAGCAGGATAATTTTATTAAATTTACTAACGCTTATTCCTGCCATACGCATACCATACCTGTTTTGACATATGCGCTGACTGCTAAAAACCAGTATAATGAGTTGCAGTTGGAAAATGCAGTATCTCTTTTAGAAGTTGCCGAAGCGGCTGGATATGAAACTGCCTGGCTTAGCAATCAAATAAAATACAGCGCTTGGGATACTCCGATTACCGTTATTGCCAGCGAAGCTAATCAGCAAGATTGGATAAATCATAATATAGGCGAAACGACAGTTTCTAATGCTTACGATTTAAAACTTCTAGATAGTTTAAAATCCTTAAAGCTTACTGATAAGATGCTGATAGTAATTCACCTAATGGGGAACCATGGATCTTATAGGGAACGTTATCCTCGTGATTTTGCTGTATTTTCGGATATGAGTAGTGAAGTTGGCAGCTATGATAATAGTATATTATATAATGATTATGTGGTAAGTAAAATTTACGAGTATGTTAGAAGCTTACCAGAATTTAATTGTATGATATATTTCGCTGACCATGCAGATGCAGTTGAAGAAAAATTAGGGCATGATGCTAGTAAATTTGTTTGGCCTATGACGCATATACCTATGTATATAGGCTTTAGTGAACGCTTTAGGCAAAAAGACGCGGCTATGGTAAATATTTTGCGTAATTCTCAAGATAAAGTTTTTACCAACGATTTAATTTTTAATATAATGTTAGGTTTGATGAATATAAAAATACCAGACATATATGAGCAAGAAAACGATATTACGAGCACGTATTATAACAGCGATATACAGCGGTTTAAAACATTGTACGGTCAAAGATTTGTACGGGAGGATTTGCAATGATAGAAAAGCTTCGACAAAAAACAAAATTTATACTTTTAGCGTTCTGTGTAGCATTAGCTGTTTTTAATTATGACAGAATAGTCGTAAGGCTGTTAAGTTTTGCTCCAGCCAGCGTAGAAAACCATTGGGCAGAACAATATATGCCTGATAAATTTTGGCTGCACAGAGTGGATTCGGTTGCTAAGCAGCAAGAGTTTGCGGGTAAATATGCCGGGCTGGAGTTTGATATTATATATTATGAAGACAGCAGGGCTTTTGAAAATTCGCACGACAAAGATGATTTAAAAGCCTATAATTTAGAAAAGCAATTTCAGAAGTATGCTTCCTTGCCAACTAAAAATAATTTATGGTTGGATTTCAAAAATTTAAGCTTGGATAATAAAGACGATGCGTTGACTGTTTTAAATTCGCTTATGGATAAGTATGGCGTTGATAAAAGCAAAGTTTATGTTGAAAGCAAATGTTATCAGGCCTTGGACGCGTTTAAACAGGCGGGCTTCAAAACGAGCTATTATTTCCCATATTATAAATTTAAGAAGATGAGCAAAACGGAAATTAACGACGTAAAAATTAAAACGGAAGCTATCGCCGCTTCCGGTAATATCGACGCAATATCATTTCAGGGCGACTATTATGAATTTGTGAGCGGCTTACAATTACCACCCAATATTGTACTGTTGAGTTGGTTGGATGGACAAAGCTGGTATGAAGTTTTGCTTCGTAGAAAGTATGCCGCTATCCGCGACGACGATAGGGTAAAGGTTATTTTGGTAAGAGAACATGGCAAATATCATAGGTAGGTAAAACTAAAATGATAATTTTGTAGGAAAGAAGAAATTTTACGCTTTGAGCTTACAAAAACCAACAATTTCACAAAAGCTCCGCAGGCCTGATGGATTGGGCTTGCGGAGCTTTTTGCTGCGCGGCAGTTCACAATTTTGCCATGTTGGTTTTACCAATTCTTTTCATATGTGAAGAAAAATTTTTCGGCAGGCCGGCGTAAAGCATATTATGCTTACAGACAGGGAGGCGTGCAAAATTTTCTTCAGCAAAAGCTTTACAGCTCAACAACGTATAGTTTTCTTCCGGCAGCTGGCGGTTATCCTGCAAAGCGGCTTGCCGCTGCTGCGGGCTATCGGGCTGCTGCGCAGCAGGCTGGACAGCGATCTGGCGCTGGTGTGCTACCGTTTGCAGCAGCTACTTACCAGAGGCAGCACCTTAGCCGGGGCCATGGCGCAGGAGCCGGACTTCTTCCCACCGTTAGCCGTTAAACTGGTGGCGGCGGGAGAGGTCAGCGGGCAGCTGGGCGCGGTATTGGAGCAGCTGGCTGCATACTATGAGGAGCAGGAGCGGCTGCGGCTCTTTATCGCCAAGGCTGCGGCGTATCCCTTGCTGCTGCTGGCGGCTGCCGCTTGTGTGCTGCTGTTCTTTTTGCTCTACGTCTTGCCGGTGCTGGCCGACGTTTACAGGGGAATGCGTGTGGAGCCTCAAGGTATGCTGGCCGTACTTTTGCGGCTGCATCTGTGGCTGGCGCAGTATCCTCTGTTGGCGCTGGCTTTGGCGGCGGGCTGCGGCCTGCTTGCGGCGCTGGGCTGCCGACGTGGGCTGCGCTGGCTGTGGGGACGCAGCTGGAGCGGAAATTTTTACCGCCTTATCTATGAAGTTCGCTTTTGTAAGCTGCTGGCGCTTTTATTGGACAGCGGGCTGAACATTACGCAGGCTGTGGCGG
>ERZ779895.797-NODE-797-length-40407-cov-6.160389_pt1 | contig 40407 bp, 39 predicted proteins | sample MGYA00511093_ERZ779895 | MGnify/ENA primary metagenome ERZ779895 (study PRJEB29588, sample SAMEA2142970) | human gut metagenome | biome: human gut; feature: human-associated habitat; material: faeces | place: Denmark | collected 2008/2010 ... | reverse complement strand
TGATTATCATTGTGCGCTATATGATGGCGCAAAAAAGTGATGAAGTCAGGAAATAAAATTTGGAGTAAAAGGCGGTTTGAATGTTTCCAAAATGTATATCTCCAAGGATGTAGTAAACTCTGATAACAGAGCGGGATTCTTTATTGGCCCGACAGCAGAATTCACACTGCCTCTTCTTGGTTTAGGAGTAGACGTTTCTGCTCTTTACAACCAATACGGAGCCAAAGCAGACAATGAAACTGCAACCAAAAAGAGTATCGAAATTCCTATCAACCTGAACTGGACAATTGGTTTCAGCAGCATAGTCAGCGCATACGTTGCCGTAGGTCCACAATTCGGATTCAACGTAGGTGACCGCTGGTTCAGTGAAGTTTGTGAATTTAAAAAGAATACTACAAGTTTTAATGTAGGCGCCGGTTTGAAACTCCTCAGTCATTTGAAGGTAGGTGCCAACTATAATTTTGCTCTAAAAGATAATGGTACCATCCATGCTGAAGAAGCCATCGGTTTTAAACAAAACACTTGGCAGATTTCAGCTGCTTATCTATTCTAAAGACACACATAGAGAACCATAAAAAACCTCCTTTCAGGTGACACTGGATATTCACTTGAAAGGAGGTTTCCTTTTTGTATTATATAAACCGTTTATTCGTTATCGCAAGGATACACCACTCCCCATTCCCGGCGAAGGGCATCCATCTGCTGCATGATACGAAGTGTCTCGGCATGCGGCATGTAAGGCGATTCCAGCCAGCCTTTTTCAATTGCTTCCAGTGAAGCGTACACCTGATACTCATAGCCTGTAATCTGTTGCGGGGCATCGTACACGGCTACAGTCTGATAATTCGTATCCAGCACTTTGACCGATTGCGGATTATTGATGTTTTCCACTATCAAATGACCTTTGTCACCTGAAATGATTCCCATGCGGTCGGTAGCGGCATGAATGCTTGCCTGCAAGGCAGCCATCTTGCCATCCTTAAACAGTAATGTAATATTTTCCTGTGCATCCACTCCCGTATCCGTTTTCTGGCAGACGGAATGCACGGAAGCTACTTCCTTTCCGAAATACATAGCAGCAAAGTTGAGCAGGTACACACCCAAATCGAGCAAAGCGCCTCCCGCCAGTTCCGGACGCAAAATACGTTCCTTCCGGTCAATTACATATCCTAAATTAGCCGATAAAATATGGGGCGTGCCTATCACTCCTTCTTCTAATAATTCACGAATCTTCAATGAAAGCGGCATGTAACGGGTCCAGATAGCTTCGGTCAGAAATACTTTCTTTTCTTCAGCCAGTTTCAGCAGGTCGGCTGCCTGACGGGCATTGGCCGTAAAGGCCTTCTCACACAGCACCGGCTTGCCCTTCTCAATACACAAACGGGCATTGTCATAGTGCATGGCATGAGGAGTGGCAACATAAATCAAATCCACTTCCGCATCGGAAACCAGTTCTTCATAACTTCCGTAAGCCTTTGCAAACTGCCATTTCTCGGCAAAAGCCTTTGCCTTTTCTACCGTGCGCGAAGCCACGGCATAGCGTTTCACCCCTTTCATTCCTCCAAGCGTAGCCGCCATTTTTGCCGCAATGCTACCACATCCGATGATTCCAATATTGTAAATTTTCATTTTGAATTAAAGATTAAAAACAGCAGGTACAAATCTATAAAAGTTTCAGGAGGGAACCACCTATGTGAGGGGCTTTTTGTAACTTTGCAATATGAAAAAATTCGTGGATGTCATAGTACCCCTGCCTATTGCCAGCCAGTACACGTATTCGCTTCCGGAAGGTATGGAAGCGAGCATACAGCTTGGCTGCCGGGTCATTGTGCCTTTCGGTCCTAAAAAATTTTATACGGGCATTGTCACCAAGGTACACGAAACGGCTCCGGAGGCGTATGAAACCAAAGACATCTCGGAAGTACTCGATTCACGTCCGGTTTTGTTAGGACAGCAGTTTTCTTTCTGGAAATGGCTGGCCGACTATTACCTCTGCACATTGGGAGACGTGTACAAGGCAGCCCTTCCTTCGGGTATGAAACTGGAAAGCGAAACATTGGTGGAATACAATCCGGACTTTGTAGCCTCGGAACCGCTCCCTCCTCGGGAACAGCGTATTCTGGACTTGCTCAGTGCCGACCCGGAGCAATGCGTCACCCAACTGGAGAAGGCCAGCGGCATGAAGAATTTGTTGCCGGTCATCAAATCGCTGCTGGAGAAAGAGGCTATCTGCATCAAGGAAGAAATCAAACGAAGCTATAAACCGCGTACGGAAATACGGGTACGACTGACAGAAGCGTTGCAGAACGAACATCACCTGCACATTCAGTTTGATTTACTGGCACGGGCCCCCAAGCAACAGGCCATCCTGATGAAATACCTTGAATTATCGGGATGGAACGCCGAAGGAAAAAATATTCGGGAAGTCAGCAAGAAGGAGTTGCTCGATGCTTCCGGACAGACGCAATCCGTCTTCAAGAACTTAGTAGACAAACAGATACTGGAGACGTACCTGCATGAGATTGGCCGACTTACGGGAGAGCATGCGGAAACAGTTCCGCTACACACCCTGAGCCCCGCACAGCAACGGGCTTTTTATGAAATCCTGACTTCCTTCCAGACTAAGAACGTATGTCTGCTCCACGGCGTGACGGCCAGCGGAAAGACGGAAATCTATATCCATCTAATAGAAGAAGTGCTGAAAGCCGGCAAGCAGGTACTCTATCTTCTTCCGGAAATTGCCCTGACGACCCAGATTACCGAACGGTTACGACGGGTATTCGGCAAACGCTTAGGAGTATATCACTCCAAGTTTCCGGATGCCGAACGGGTGGAAATCTGGCAAAAACAACTGACCGAACAAGGTTACGACGTGATATTGGGAGTCCGTTCCTCGGTATTCCTTCCGTTCCGGCGACTGGGACTGGTCATCGTGGACGAGGAACATGAAACAAGCTACAAGCAGCAGGACCCTGCCCCACGCTATCATGCACGGAATGCCGCCATCATGCTGGCTTCCATGTATGGGGCCAAAACCCTGTTAGGTACAGCCACGCCCAGCCTGGAGAGTTATTACCATGCCCGAAACGGGAAATACGGTCTGGTGGAACTGACCGAGCGCCATCAGCAGATTCAGTTGCCACACATTGAGTTAGTGGACATCAAGGGACTGACCCGTAAGAAACGGATGACGGCACAGTTCTCTCCACTTTTATTACAGAAAATACGGGAAGCACTGGAGCAGAAAGAACAGGTCATCTTGTTCCAGAACCGACGGGGTTTTGCCCCGATGATTGAATGCCGCACCTGCGGATGGGTACCACGTTGCAAGAACTGCGATGTGAGTCTGACCTATCACAAAGGGCTTCACCAGCTGACGTGTCACTATTGCGGCTATACCTATGCCGTGCCTACATCCTGTCCGGCTTGTGGAGGAGTGGAACTTATGAACCGCGGATTTGGCACGGAAAAGATTGAAGACGACATCAAGCAGATTTTTCCGGAAGCCAAGGTAGCCCGGATGGACTTGGATACCACCCGCACCCGCACGGCCTACGAGCGTATCATCAACGACTTTGAAGAGGGGAAGACGGATATTCTGATTGGTACGCAGATGATTTCCAAAGGATTGGATTTCGACCGTGTCAGTGTGGTCGGTATTCTGAACGCCGATTCGATGATGAATTATCCTGATTTCCGCTCGTACGAACGGGCGTTCCAGCTCATGGCACAAGTGGCCGGAAGAGCCGGACGAAAGAACAAGCAGGGACTGGTGGTGCTTCAGACGAAGTCGCCGGAGAATCCGCTTATTCATCAGATTATGGCCAACGATTACACCCGTTTGTATCAGGAACAGATGGAAGAACGCAGCCTGTTTAAATACCCTCCCTTCTACCGGCTAATTTATGTATATTTGAAGCACCGCAAGGAAGACATCCTGAATCAGGCAGCCGACCTGATGGCCGCTCACCTGCGACAAGGCATGGGCGAACGGATATTAGGTCCGGACAAACCACCCGTGGCACGGATACAATCGCTTTTCATCCGGAAGATTGTCATCAAGATAGAGCAGGAAGCTTCCATGAGCAAGGTACGCCGCTACCTGACGCAGGTACAACGCACCCTCATAGAAGATGAGCGCTTCCGCTCACTGATGGTATATTATGATGTAGACCCTACCTAAACCCTATACACATGAAGATAGAATTAGATGTACATACGCACACCATTGCCAGCGGACATGCTTTCAGTAGTCTGCAGGAAATGGCACGGGCAGCCGCCGACAAAGGCCTGAAGTTGCTCGGCATCACAGAACATACACCGGGCATTCCCGGAAGCTGTCACCTGATTTACTTCCGCAACCTGCACGTGGTACCGCGGCAGATGTACGGCATCGAACTCCTGCTTGGGGCGGAAATCAATATCCTTGACACGCAAGGTACACTCGACCTGGATGAATTCCACATGAACTTGCTGGATTTGCGAATCGCAGGTATTCATTCCTTGTGCTACACGCCGGGAACTCCCGAAGAAAATACACAAGGGATGATTAAGGCCATCGAGAATCCTTACACCCACATCATCAGCCATCCGGGTGACGGTACGGCCAAACTGCTTTTTGAACCGATTGTGCAGGCCGCAAAAGCCCATCACACCCTGCTGGAAATCAATAACAGTTCCTTGAAGCCTTGCCGCAACAAAGTGGAGGCACGGCCCAACAACTTAGAGATACTCCGTCTCTGCAAGCAATATGAGGTGCCCGTCATCCTGGGAAGTGATGCACACATCTCATTCGACATTGCGACTTACGACCATGCCCTGGAACTGGTCAAGGAAACCGAGTTTCCCGAAAGCCTCATCCTGAATACGGATGTAGCACGTTTTAAACAGTATTTACACCTTGATAAATGATGAAACAAAGAATATTATTCGTCTGTCTTGGCAACATCTGCCGCTCCTCTTCTGCCGAAGAAATCATGCGTACGCTGGTACGCCGGGCAGGAAGAGAAAAAGAGTTTGAAATTGATTCCGCAGGCATCAGCGGTTTTCACGAAGGAGAACTGCCCGATGAACGTATGCGGGCTCACGCCAGCCGCAGAGGCTACCAGCTGACCCACCGCTCGCGTCCGGTGCGCACGGAAGATTTCTATCACTTCGACTGGATTTTAGGTATGGACGACCGCAACATCGATGCCCTGCGCGACAAAGCGCCCGACGTGGAAAGTGAACAGAAGATTCACCGCATGACCGATTTCTGCCGCACCAAGGTAATCGACTATGTGCCTGACCCCTATTATGGAGGCGCTCAAGGCTTCGAAAATGTGCTCGACATACTGGAAGATGCGTGTGAAGGACTGTTGGCGCATCTGTCCGACGAAAAGAAATAACTTGAAACTTAATTAAACCCGATACCATGAGTCAAACCATTACACCTTTTGCCCGTCCGCTATACGTGATGACAAAACCCGTAGGAGCAGTCTGCAACTTAGCTTGCGACTATTGCTACTACCTGGAAAAGGCAAACTTATACAAAGACATCTCCAAGCACGTGATGAGCGACGAGCTGTTAGAGAAATTTATCCGTGAATACATCGGCTCGCAGACCATGCCGCAGGTACTCTTTACCTGGCACGGCGGAGAAACCCTGATGCGTCCGCTCAGCTTCTACAAGCGAGTAATGGAACTGCAACAGAAATATGCCGGGGGACGTACCATCGACAACTGTATCCAGACCAACGGTACCTTGTTGACAGATGAGTGGTGCGAATTCTTCAAAAAGAACAACTGGCTGGTAGGCGTGTCCATCGACGGGCCACAGGAGTTCCATGATGAGTACCGCAAGAACCGTCAGGGACGTCCGTCGTTCACCAAGGTAATGCAAGGCATCCACTTGCTGAAAAAACACGGGGTGGAATGGAATGCCCTGGCCGTAGTGAATGACTTCAACGCAGACTATCCGCTGGACTTCTATCATTTCTTCAAGGAAATTGACTGCCACTACATCCAGTTTACACCGATTGTAGAGCGTATAAGTCCCCATGCCGATGGCCGTCATCTGGCCAGTCCGCTACAGAAAGACGAGAAATTAGCCGATTTCTCCGTATCACCGGAACAATGGGGAAACTTCCTCTGCACCTTGTTTGACGAGTGGGTACGCCAGGATGTAGGCAATTTCTTCATCCAGTTGTTCGACTCGACCCTGGCCAACTGGGTAGGTGCGCAGCCGGGCGTCTGCACCATGGCCAAGACCTGCGGACATGCCGGTGTCATGGAATTCAACGGCGACGTATATTCGTGCGACCACTTTGTATTTCCGGAATACAAGCTGGGCAACATTCATGAAAAGACACTGGTGGAAATGATGTACAGCGAACGCCAGATGAAGTTCGGACAAATGAAACAAGACTCCCTTCCCCGCCAGTGCAAGGAATGTGAATTCCTCTTTGCCTGCAACGGTGAATGTCCGAAGAACCGCTTCGCCCGCACAGCCGACGGTGAGCCGGGACTGAACTATTTGTGCAAGGGATACCATCAGTTCTTCCAACACGTAGCTCCTTACATGGATTATATGAAAAAAGAACTGCTGGCCGAACGCGCTCCGGCCAACATTATGGAAGCTATAAAAAAAGGAGAGCTGTAAAGCCCTCCTTTTTTATTATAATGCAAACTCTACACCCAAATTCAAGGAATAAATATTATCACTATAATTCTGCCTGTCCATCAAGATAGCTCCGTTTTCTCCCTTCGGCATGTAAGAATAAGGAACTAACGACATACGAGGCTCCACAAAAACGCCCCACCGGCGGTTGATATTATACTTAAACTGCAATCCGCCCGTGAAACCAATATAAGCCTGTTTTATCTCCTGGCTAATATCCTTTTTAATCATTCCTCCTAACTCTGCTCCGGCCAGCACCGAAAAAGCCCAATGCCTGGTCCATTCCATATCATTGAAAAAGCCCAGCACATTACACATAGCCTCCGTCCGCACACCCATATAGCGCGTGGTGAGATAATGAATTGTCATAAAGGTCTCTTCCTCATTCACCGTATCATAGCTGTTCCATGTATCTTGTCCGAAGAAAGCTGACACCCTCATAGCCAGGAAAGGAGTAAACCATTTTCCAGCCGACACTGCCGCATGAGGGCCAAAGGTATTGGTAATACCCATCTCGCGCACCAGGTCGGAATACTGATACTGCACCCCACCCTGAGCACTCACAAAAGTCGCCGGCCGGTCTGACTCCTGCCCTTTTTCCTTGCGGAGATGTGCCGGCAGCGGGTTCGACAGACGATAGATGAATCCCAGTCTCGCTCCATAACCCAAATCATACTTATGCCAGTTAGTTCGCGTATAATGGTCTATTCCGTCGGAATAAAACGTCAGCAAAGGTTCTAAAAAGAAATCCGCCTGCGGCAGCAGATGCAGTTTCAACTGTGCCCCTAAATGTATTTCTCCCACATGGAAGTTGTCGCCTCCCTTCCGTGTAGAGTAATTGTATCCGATACCTGCTACTGTAGAAACCTCAAACACACGCGACGGATCATAGCCCGCCATATAAGAAGTTACATTAAACAAATGCGACAGCTTCACCCCCAGACGAAGAAACTTGTCATCCGTTTTGCTGGCATACGACCACCCTCCGTCGACAGTTGCCCTGAAAGAGTGCGCTTCCGTCCACAGCTTGCCAAACGACACGGAAAGATTTTTCCCGATGCCCATGTCCGCCCCCGGACGATGCAGATAATCCTCCATTCCCATTTGAACCGACACATACGTATTATCCATGAAACGCTCGTTCTTAAACGGATACTTCCGCGCACGATAACGTTTCTGCAACGAATAGTCCAGTGCATTGAAAAATGGCTTCTGTTTCGTAGTATCTTCCTGCGCCACTTCCTGCTGTGCAGCCAGTTCCATCAAAGGCAACAGCACAGCCAGCAGCATGATATAAAGTCGTCTCATAGTGCATTGCTAAAGTTTATACTGCTGTATCAGCATGTCAATCATCTCCTTGTTGATGTCATACATCTCCATGGTATATTCAAACAAATCTTTTCCGATGTCTCCATCTTGTTCTGCTATAGGGATATAAGTTTCATCCAGTGTAAAGCATTTCACCAGACAGTTCATGGCATTCTCCAGTCCCGCGTCCCCACTACGGTTGTAGATGATAGCCTTCATATACCATGTACGCGGATTATCGGCAGGCAAGTTTACCACCGCCTGCTTGGCCAGCGCATCGTCGCGTTTGGTATCCATAGCCAGATGCATCACCACCTCATTCATCGGCGAAGACGATTTTACCAGTTCGAAAGTCCGTTTCGCCTCTGCCCGCTCAGCCGGTGTACTTCCTCCTTTATAATATCCACCCAGACACATGGCAAAAGCTTTCAGCATAGCATTCTGTTCCGTGTCAGGAAGAATCTGCGCCATCACACTGGCCTGTTCAAAATTATTTGCCTTCAAATACATACACAGCTGGTTTGCCACTACCGGTTCGGGATTAATTATTTCTTTGGTCACCCCATCCATACGCGTACGCTCTACATTGGCTCCTCTGGTCTTCCGGTCAATAAAAGGCTCCAGGATTTCCGTATCCACCGTATCACGGCGCAAGTAAGACACCGCCAGCAAGTTGGCCGGAAGAATCCAAGGCTGGCCTTCCGCTTCCTTCGAAGCCTTATACGCCCTGCGGTAAAGCACTTCCAGCTCCTTCGGGTTTTTCACCATCTGGAACAGGTGCCAGTATTCATACAAGGCAAAATCCTTTCGTCCCGTCCGGTAATCCTGATCATGCTCATAACGGTACAAGATTTCATCGGGAGTAAGTTCACGGTAAATCTCATGCTTATATTCAAAACGCATATAACGCAATGCAGTCAAATGTTCTTTTATGACCGTATTATAATAAGGCAATTCACGAATAGCCCGATATTGTGCATCCTGACTGTCGGGATGAGCATCAATGATAGCTTGTACTTCAGCCGCTTCAGCAAGACATGAATCCTTCTCCAGCACCGGAACCAGCTCACTCCACTTTGCTACCCGCGCATCGGGAGCCGGGAGGAAAGTACGTGCTAATGCCCTGGCAGGCAGTAATCGGTTCAACTGTCCGCGTGCAAAAGCCGCACGCCGCTGTGCCAATGCCAGATTCGACTGATAATTTCCTTCAGGTGAAGATACACCGGTAACCCGGATCTCATTCAATTTACAATCCTCACAATTAATAATGTCCATCAGGTTGTCACGAAGGTTATTTAATTGAATCTCGTTGTTCGGGTCACTGCTGTCTATCTCCGCCTTGTTCACCAGAAACGTCAGCGAAATGTCAGCAGCCGTGTTCCGCAGCTCACGCTTAGCCTTACGCACGTACTTATTGAAATCGAGTTCATACTGGCTGAGCGAATACTCCAGGAACTTCAGCGGACGGCGTGCCTCACAACTGATAATCTTTGTCAGCTTGTTATAATAGACCGTATTATAGTCTTCCAGCTGGATAATAGCATTGCCGAAATAACTCAACTGCGGATTGGGCACAATGACCGTATCCTCCCATTCTATCTGCATGCTGTTTTCGGTCAAAGGTTTTTCGGCTGCGAATTTCTCCAGCGGATCATTGTCCAGATTGTATCCCATACGCCGCTCCTGCGTCATGCGATACTGCTCTCCATCATAGATAATAGGGCGCGGAAAGGCAATGGTATCCAGCTTGCTGCACTCCACCACATAGGGCTGTATAATAAGCCGGGCATTGGTCTTCCCAAACTGTGCAGGGATGGGGAACGTGTTGCGCATCATCAGCTTGTTGCCCACCAGTGTAGGAGCCGCCTCCTTGGGGCTGATGTCCTGCAACGTACCGGTCACCTCGACCGTTTCGAGCACAATACCCGCATCAATGTAGGCATTGATTTCCATCTGATAATTGACCTCCTGCAGCACGCTTTCTCCCAGACCGACCTTAAAAATCAGTGCCCCGGTTTCCGCCACACGGATTTCATAGTATCCGCCTTCATCGGCTATTTCCTGCCCGTCGCTGGTAATCAGCGCATTCTGGCTGTCGATGGCCTGCTGCGCATCTTTTGCGGCAGCCACGGTGTTAAAAGCATAAATGTAAACAGCTTCATCGCGAAACGGCTTCTTTGTTTCTTTATCCAGCACACGGCCCGACACCACCTTTATCTGCTGTGCCGAAGCGGGAAAGTATCCTGCATAAACAAACAATCCCAACAAAATACCGAAAAGATGTCGCATTCCTGTTTTCATTTTCTGCTCCTTGTATTTATTTTAAGATATATGAAATAGACACGCCTAACTTCACGGGCATGAGTTTATATCCATGCGAATTTGTCTTGATGCTTCCGTCGGAGAAATAATCCTCGTAGGTATCGTCCTTATAGTAAAGTTTCTGCCAGAATCCTACTACGCCAAAGCCTCCATAGAATTCAATGTTCAGTTTTTTGCCCAGCGAGAGCGAATAGCCGGCTGTAAGCCCCACACCTACCGCATCGCCGTCGTACACGTTGCGTCCGAACTGCATGTCGTAGGTAGCTCCCAGCAATGCCACACCGATGTATTCACGCGTCATCGGTCGCCCGTTAAACCAATACCTGTATTCAGGCTGTACTCCTATCACCTTTGAATCAAGACCGTAGGGTTTGGAATGTCCGAACACGGACAAACTGGCACTTGCATGTTCGCCGGTCACCAACTCGCACTCCAGATTGGGCGTCATGGCGGCGAGCATCAAGGCATTGGTCTTGATGGCAATCTGCTGTGCAGCCGCTGTTCCCGCCCCGAGGAATAGGGTCAGTAGCAAAATGAGTACTTGTTTTTTCTTCATGCTTTTGGTTGTTATTGGGAAATTATCCTCCTACTTTATTAGTTTCATCAATACTAGTGTCTATTGCCGTCCCCTTCTCCTCCCAAAGTTTTACGCCTTCATTTAAAACCACATTTTTAGGAGAATATGTAATCACAATTGTCCTATATGCTCCACGTTCTAACGTTATTCCTGCCACATCTATCGGAACGGAATATGTCTCTCCTCCAATACGACACTGAATTTGCTGAATTGTCGCACCAGGATAAAGCAAGAAGTCCGCAGAAAGAGTTGAAGACTGGGTTAATTTCTCATTTACATTATAAGTATACACCGCATAGGGCGCTCGTGTAATCTTCACCCATTCAACCTCACCGGTCTCTATCCGCATAGTCCCCGCAGGTCTGCAATTGGCAACAACTATAATATTGTCCACATCCACTTCTTCTGAACTGGTTGATTTTAATTCAAAATGCAATCTTGCCAATGCATGATAAAATGTAAGTTCAACTCTGTTGCTTTCATTATTTGCCGGAATCGAAACAAGCTTCTGTCCTGTATACAGATAATCTTCTGTATTTTCCATATGAGATTGATTTAATTTAGTTTCAATCTGATAATGGTAATCAGCATAGTCATCTGGAAGCACCTTATCGGAATAAGGATAATAGGCATAAAAAGCCAATCCCCAATATCGAGCCCCTTTAGAAGGATATTGAGCAATATACTGTTGCTCTAAATCTCCATTTGAGGAAGATACCACATATTGTGCGTTATCCAAATAAGTCTGGAAGTCAGCTTCAAAAGCTAACACACTCTCCAATGTACAATCATCCGGAGAACTGGTTGGAGCCAATATCCCAAACACTCCCACCTCTTTTCCCGGAGGTAAAAATGTTTCCGTTATTGGCGCACGGCTTTCCTCTTCCGGATTCACTGAGACACTGATACCTGAACTAAAACGCACTTCAATGGGCTTTTCTATCGGCTCATCCGGTGAATCAGTCGAAGGGCCTCCTCCCTTCCTGCAGGAAGAGAGAAGTGCCAATAATGATATGAATAAAATCCAATGTCTCATTCGTATAGGAATTAAATCTCACCAGTAATAGGCTCTTCAACTTCAGTCCATGGAGTCAAATTAGCATTCACTGTGATTTCCTGTAAGCTATTAATTGTCAGCTGGATTGTGTAGGCAGATCCCTGAGCATAAGCATTGCCGGCAGGAGCTGTCAATGTAATTGTATTGGGGCTGGTTTTATCTTCTCCATCTACAAGTGTTACCAAAGCTGTAAAGGTTTTTGTATTCGTACCATCGCTAAACAGCATGATAGGACTACCTACTTCTGTAAAATCAGTAGCAGTTGAGACATCAAATGCCTCATCAAGGCCCGCAACTGTCAAATCGCCATTCGCCGGCTCTGCATTCGCTAAGATTTGCCCTTCAGTGCTTCCAGCTTTATCCGCTATGACCAAATCGAGCTTAGTAGGAACGTCTTTTATCACAATGCTTTGCACTTTTAATCCTTGTTCAGCATCAAATGTATCGGATTTCTTTACCTCAAATTTCAATTGAGTCAGTTTGTGCCCGAATTTTATTACAGGAGTAGCTGCTCCATCACCTTTACGGAAATAAGTGGCATTATATCCTTCATAAGTACTTTCAGCGTCGTCATCTTTTCCGTTTAATTGTGTAGCCACAGCACTTCCATGTAAAATATCTTCAGCTCCCGTAATCGTGAAAGAAGTGGTTGCTTTTGTCCCATCAATTACAGGCTTATTTACATCAGTGTTATAAGGATGATAACCATAGAAAGTATATTGATGCGTACCTTGGTTGGGGTAATAGCCAGGCTGTCCTTGCAAATCCAACGTAATCGCCACATCTGTATCTTCAGCTCCAGTTGCAATAGTTCCTTTCACATTTTCCCAAAGCATTGTCGGATCATTGGTATTAGTTGTAGTCCAATCAGTTGCTTCCGCATTCTTTGCCAACGCGTAAATTCCGACCTCAGTGTTGTTCCAAGCATCTATCGGTGCACGAGATGCTTTTTTATCCAGTTCTACTCCGGCTTCAATATCAGCTGAAGCTCCTAATTGAATCTTCACCGGAGAATTCGGATTAGCAGGATCCACTACACCATTCTCATTGCCATTACCTGCAGGTTCAGATACAGCAGCATCTTTTGAACAGCTTGCCAACATAGCGGCAGCAGCCATCACAAATAAAAAATTCTTTTTCATAGCTCTTTGTTTTAAAAAGTTTGTAATAATCTATTCATTTGATAAGTTTTAGGGAACTTCAGGAGTTGGAGGATTAATCTCATCCGGGTCAATTGTTATATCACCACCATCTTCCCATGCAGTAAGAGAGGCTTTAATTTCAATTTCTTCTAACCCGTAAACCGTAATGTTCACATTGTAATTCTTTCCGGCTACAAAGCCATCAGCCACTGTTATTTTCTGGGTGATAGAACCTTTCTCGTTAGCATCAATGTTACCAGAGCCATCTGCATCCTGCTCGGTGCTTATTACAATTTCGTATTCCGTTCCCGGCACCAGCATCATCGGTACACCAATCTGAGCAAAATCATCATCTTTAGTTCCTTTTATTTCTACTTTTTCAAAAGTTTCCAGTTCTTTTGAAGTATCTGGAGCCGAAGGAGCCTTCATCAATGAAAAATCAATCACGTCCGTGTCAACCGTACTGGCTGTAAATCCTTGCTGATTTCCGTCTGTCGGAATAATCGTTAATGTACCCTTATTCTTTACGCTCTTGACCTGAACAGAAGTAATATAAACCTCTTTTCCAGTTGCATACGCTGTAGCATTTCCGCATTTCGCCTGAAAAGTCAATCGGGTGAGTACATGCTTAAACACTAAATTAGGCTTTACTCCACGGCGAGAAGACCAGGCACTGTAAAGATTATCCGTAGTAGTTACCTCAAGATTGCCCTCTATATCTTTACTCTTATCAGGCATAGCCACCATCAAGTCTTGCGTACCATTAATTGTAACAGGCACTGAAAAACCATTCTTCGCTAAGTTTGTACCAGCTGGAATAGTCATCGCTTCAGTAGCAGCACCATCCACATGACAGCCATAGAAATCGTACAGATTATTTCCATCATAATAGTAATGCTTGTTAGCCGTCGCCCATGCCAAAGTAGATGTGACTGTGGCTCCTGCGGTTCCTGCAGGAGCAGTCGCTGCCTCTCCATTGATGGCAAACTGCGCATCCCCTGTAAGCGTGCTGACAATTCCATACACATATACGGTTTCACCGTCCCAGTTATTTGCTGCGGCCAAATCACCCACGCTTCCTATTCCTCTGGAAGCGGCTTTCATGGGCTGCCCCTGCTCCACCTCTGCACTGAGGTATTGTCCTGCTCCCAAAATAATTTCTTCGGGAGTTCCATCTGCCCCGTTGTCGAGGGCAATCGTCTTGTCCTTTGCGCAAGATGCCATCATTGCGGTGGCACACATTGCCAATAACCATTCTTTTTTCATTGTATTGAAATTAATGTAATCATATTCTGTTTACACTCTCTATCTACTTCTGTGCTCCCATTTCCTCGTCCGGGTCAATGGATACATCCCCTCCGTCAAGCCAAGGCTCTACCGACACATCGACCCCGATTCCCTGCAAACCGTAGATGGCCAGCTTCACCGTGTACTGGTTGCCGGCCTGAAAACCGGCCTGTCCGTTCGTGACATGCAGCGTATTCTTGAAACTGTGGAGCGTACCGTCGTCAAGCAACTGCGTCATCTGTACCTCGCACACATACGTAGTTTCACCCGGAGGTACCATCAGGCAGTCGCCCACCTGCACGGAAGGACGCTCGTACATCGGCAACGAATAATCCACTCCCTCCTGTACCGGACGATACGTGTCCTGCAACAGTGGCGTGCCGTCTGCTTCGGTAAGCGGCAATTCTCCGTAAGTAGCGGTCTCGGAGAAGTTCACCCCCATATTGCCTACGCTGGAGTGTGCCACCGTGAAGTAGCCTTCGGTCTTGGCCCGCACCGTAATGCCGTTAATCGTCGTTTTCCAAGCATTCTGTACTGCCGGATACAGACGGAACACCAGCTTGGTAAGATGATGCTTGAACTCCAGCATGGGCTGAATGTTAGAAGCTGCCGTATAGCTACTGAAACACTGTTCCCTCATCAACGCCCAGTCATTGGCAGGTATATTGGCCTGCTTCAGCTGCTCGTCAGTCACCACAGCCTTTGAACTCATCAGGTCCTGCCGCCCGTTAATGTTTACCTTCAGACGAATGCCCTCCTGTGTGCGGTCTATAGCCTCATCTGTCAGTTCCAGTCCGTCCAGGTAATAGCCATATACATCGTAGGGCTGATTACTATTAAGATAATACACGGTGGCCGGTTCTTCACTCCACACTAAGTAAGGTTCTTCCGTACCTACGTAAGCCTTCTTCCCTTGCAGTGTCGGTGTCGGAGCCATGGAGCCATCCACAAGACACATTTCCCGATTTTCGGTAGCTGTAACGCGGAAGTCTGTAACCAGGTCTTTCTTAAAGCTATACACATATATCGGATACTTAAAAGAGGACGCTCTTGAAGCCATATCCGGAGTACTTTCGTCCAATATGGAATTTCCCACGGAAACAATAATCGGATAAGAGCTTTCAGGAGTTATTTCCACTTCCTCCGTGAGTGCCTCTTCGCCCGGATAGGAATGGTCGGCACACGAACTCAGAAGAGAAAGACCGCATATCAGCCCTCCCAGTACGCTCCACGCCTTCCGACGAAACCATGCTACAGTTTCACGGACGAAGCCATATCCTACTGTATTCCTCATTCTGTGCCGCATATCTACTATTCGTATATCACAATTCTCCTTCAATCTCATTCTCATCCCAATTCAGTACACCATCTTCGGTATCTGCCGTCACTTGTTCACGGGTGATGCTAAACTTAAAATTCGTCTGTAAACGCACTTCATGCAAATCGGCCTGATATTTATCCAGCTCTTCTACATAATTCACCAAGCTTACCTCACTCAGTTCCTTGTATAGATTCTTCGACGTACGGAATATCTTGGTCTTGCCTTCGGCTTCTGCATAAATCACCAGCTGCAAGATACCCGGGCCTACGGAGTAAGCATCGGAAATGCCCGGCACCAGTCCAAACACATCAAAGCTTCCTTCATACTTCCACACATTTTCGTCATTACTTACAAGCTGTGGCAGAAAAACAATGCGCCCCGTATTCTTTCCATCTGCATCCAGCGAAAACGTGCCGTTAGACAGGTTACATTCCTTCACCACACCCGAAATTTCCGCTATGGCCCGAGTTATGGTTACCCCTTCTTCCACTGCCAGCTGAAAAGGAATGACAAAGTGCTGCGTAAGCCGTTGTGGCGAAAAGGAAAGTTCAGTAGCCGAGCCACTGTTCACCGTTATGTTCTTCTTTATTTCGTAATACACGGGCGACAGGTTCTCCACATAAGGATAACCCGGATTCAAATCCACCCATTGCAGATAAGTGCCGTCCTCTTGTTTCAGTTCCTTCAAAGTCTTTACATCCCGGTCGGGCAACGAGATTTTCAGGTCATTATAGGCAATCGCAGTATTGTCCTCAAATTCGGACAGTCCCGGAATCTCCACCCCTTCCTGCAAGACACTCAACGTGCAAAAGATATACTCGCCGGCTTTCACCTGATACACTCCATCCACGAACAGTCCGTCCTCCTTTTCTCCGGCCGTTTCTGCTTCTTCCGGATCTTCCGATGTCTGTCCGTCTTCCTCTTCATCCGCGGTGACTTCCTCCTGCTCTTTTCCTTCTCCAGACGTATCGCCTGCTCCCGCATCATCCGTTCTTGTGCCCCACGCCCAGGCTGTCGCCGGCACCTCGGCCACAGGCAGTCCGTCCGCTCCCAAGGTCTCAATATAATGTTGCGTATATTGGATACGGTTCATAATAAGTATCATCTCCTTCCGGTCGTCAGGCACATCTTCTCCCCACACATACTTAAATGTCAGTCCGGCATAAGGCGACTGGGTCACTTGTTCGTTAATGGCCACCTGCGAACAAGCTGCATTCAGGCATAAAAGGACAACTCCTATGGAATGTAAAATATAGCGATGTTTCATAGCCCTTCCTCCTTCTTTATTATTCCGGTTATGACTTCTTCAGTTGAAGTTTCATCGGGAGAACCGTCTTCCTCCTCTTCCCCTGTCACTCCAGACGGCTTCACTTTTGTTATCATTAAAGGTATCTCCGAGGCAGAGTCCGTGTGCAATGTATCTGTCTCGTGCCCTAGACTGTCGGCCGATATTTCCGGTAATTCCACCGGTTTTTCTTCTTCCTTCTCCGTATTTACCCGCATCAGTTCCAGGCTGTCGGCTATGATTTTCGCCCGTTTGACAGAGTCCTTGACAAAAGCCTTCCGCACTTGTTCCAGACTGTCGGCTACTATCCGTGCCTGACGGATGGAATCCTTCACAAAGGCCTTCCGTACATGCTCCAAGCTATCCGCAATGATTTCAGCCGTACGGATGGAGTCCTTCAGACGCCTCTTCTCCATCTTACGCTGTTCGCGTGCCTGAATCTTGGCATAATTCACGCGCTTATACTTATCCTTGATAGATGTGAACCGGTAAACAAAAGACACCCGCAGGTCACTGATGACCGGGAAAGGTACAATATGCATCCCTTTGGAAGCTCCCGAAGGCACATACGCATTATTCTCACGGTCGAGCCTGAATTTAGAATTCTTGGTTGCCACAAGTCCGATACTGCCGCCAAACTCAATATCAATCGCATTCTTCCGGTAACTGTAAAGCGGTATGCTATAGCCACCCGACACACCCACTCCATACATGTCGCCCTGCACTCCTTCGTTGCCAAATTTAAAGGAGTATCCGCCGGCATGGGCATACACTCCCCAATAATACGCACGCCAATAACGCGGACGCTTGCGCTGCTTGGAAAACAGCCTGTCTTTCAACGTCATTTTCCCCACATTGGCCCGATATTCCGTACGCCAGTATTTACGGGCCTCCACACGCACGTCCCAAAGGTTCAACACATTATAAGGAAGATAGTTATGCGCAGTCTGCCAGTTCCACTTTCCTTCCAGCCCCAAGGTCCATTTGTTATAAACCGAATTGCTCAAATCAAATTCTACAGCCACATTAGGCACGGTGAGCAACCAGTCCACCGCATTCGTACGAAACGACCAACGGTCTTTAAAATCAACAATCGTATCCTGAGCTGCCCGATTCGCATAACGTCTGCCTGCCTGAGAAAAAACAGACAGGCTTGTCATCAGAAATACAACCAGCAAAAGTGTTTTCCATACATATATGTCATAGTAATACTTACACATACTAAAACCCATTAACCCTTAGCTATTTTAAGCTAGTATAAAGTTTAATCGCGACTAATTTAAGCGTTTTTCCTGAAAAAAATAAATAAAACCCCAGAAAATGAAAAGTAAGTTAATAAAAAATAGCACTCCTTCCCAAAATTCTCTCACTGGCAGGCATTTCTCGTATGATTTGACAACTCAATTGTTTACATATTATAAAGCGACCTGCCTGATATTTATACCAGACAGGTCACTTTATAATATACAATCCAAATATCAATCGTTTTTCAACAACACATTCTGAATGGCCTCCTTCAGGTTTTTCTTGGGCAAGGCTCCCTGCGCCATCTGCGGAGTACCGTTCATCGGCACAAACAGCAGGGAAGGCACGCTGCGGATACCAAACAAGGCTGCCAGTTCTTCCTCTTCGTCTACATTCACCTTATAGATGTCTACCTGTCCGGCATATTCATCGGCCAACTCATCCAATACCGGAGCCAGCATCTTGCACGGACCACACCAGGTGGCATAAAAATCAATCAAGGCCGGACGCTCACCCAGGAATTTCCATTCGTTCGGATTCGCTTCATAGTTTGCTACTCTTGTCAAAAAATCTGCTTTGGTTAAATGTACTGCACTCATATTCTTCTGTTTTTAAATTTTACTTACTTCTGTTGGCCGATAAAGTTTTTGTTTCTGATGCAAATGTAGGAGGAAACACGCAGGCCTACAACAGATTTTATTTATCTTTGTATTGATAAAATCTATTGAACCATGACATTACAACAGATGGAATATATCGTGGCACTGGACAAGTACCGCCACTTTGTGCTTGCAGCCGAGGCATGCGGCGTGACACAGCCTACCCTCAGCGCGATGATTCAAAAGCTGGAAGAAGAACTGGATGTCAAGATTTTCAACCGCGACCGGAAGAATATCACCCCTACCCGCATCGGCGAAAAAATCATCCGTCAGGCACAGATTGTGCTGAATGAAACCCAGTGCATAAAGGAAGTGGTAGCCGACGAAACGGACAGCATGAACGGCAACCTGCGTATCGGCATTCTGCCCACCATTGCTCCCTACCTCGTGCCCGACTTTATCCATCATTTCCGGAAAACCTACCCGCACGTAAGCCTGTTCATTGATGAGAAAGAAAACAAATCATTGCTCCAGGAGCTGCACTATGGCAACCTGGACATTATCCTGACCACCCCGCCGGAGGACTTGAACGGCCTGTTAGAAATTCCGGTCTATACCGAGAAGTTCGTGGCCTACTTTTCTGAAGCATGCGACCAGGCCAAAAGCTGTATCGCCAACGGTACCCTCCCTCCCGAACAAATGTGGATACTGAAAGAAGGTCATTGTGTGCCCAACGGCGGAATGAATTTTTGCAAGAACAAAGACATCGGCAATCACATCTACGAAGCCGGAAGTATCGAGACTCTCATAAAAATTGTGGACCGGAACGGTGGATATACCATCATCCCCGAACTTCATATTGCGTCGCTAACCGAGAAACAGAAAGCCCATGTCCTGCCTCTTCAGGCAAACCCTCCGGCACAACGCCAGGTATCTATTCTTATCAAAGAAGACTTTATCCGCGAAAGAATGGTCAATGCGGTCATAGATACTCTTAAATCCATCATTCCCGCACCGATGCTGGAAAAGCGTCTGTCTTCACATTCCATCAGATTACGGCACTCAAAGAATGAATAAATGACAATATGTCACAGAATAAGACTTTTTGTCTTTATAATTCAAACACAAACTGACAATTTGCCACAATCCATTCCGTCAGACAGCTAATATAGTTTGCAAAGGTTTAAAAATCGGCATAGAAGGTTTAAAATAAAGGTACTACATTAAAAATGGAAGCCACAATGACCTCCATTCAAGATTTGTGGTACACTGTTTGCAAAAGAGTAAGTGAACTTGAACTTCAAAAGGGTTCGGGTCCGGAAACAAAATTGATAAACAACTAAAAATAGGAGATTATAACTATGATGCCGACTAGAAAGTATTACAATCAGAACTGGTTACCAAGTATCTTTAACGACTTCTTCGATAACAACTGGATGGAAAAAGCAAACGCTACTGCACCTGCAATCAATGTGGTGGAAAGCGACAAGGATTACAAAGTAGAAGTAGCCGTTCCGGGAATGACTAAAGAGGATTTCAATATCCACTTGGGTGATGAAAACGAACTGGTCATCTCTATGGAAAAGAAAGTTGAAAACGAAGACAAGGAAAACAAAAAATACTTACGACGTGAGTTCTCTTACACCAAGTTCCAGCAGTCACTTTACTTGCCCGACAATGTCGATAAGGAAAAGATTACTGCCAATGTAGCAAATGGTGTATTGACTATTGAGCTGCCAAAGTATTCTCAGGAAGAAAAAGCAAAAATTAATCGTGTGATTGAAATACATTAATCATCACAAATAACGGAAAACTCTCGTCTGCATCCATTGTGGGCGAGAGTTTTTATTTTGGAACTAACTTAAAACGATTGATATATGGCATTTATTGATTACTATAAGATTTTGGGAGTAGACCGTAATGCCACTCAGGATGAAATCAAGCAGGCATACCGGAAGCTGGCCAAGAAATATCATCCTGACCTGAACAAGGATGACCCGTCGGCAGAAGGAAAGTTCCAGCAAGTGAATGAAGCCAACGAAGTATTGAGCGATCCGGAAAAGCGTAAGAAATACGACGAATATGGCGAACACTGGAAACATGCCGATGAGTTTAAGCAGGAACGTGAGGCATACAGCAGGGCACAGCAACAGCACGGTGGATCCGGCTACTGGTACTCCATGAACGACGGTGAATTTACGGAAGGATTTGGAGGAACAGGGGCAAGCGGCTTCTCCGACTTCTTCGAACAGCTTTTCGGCCACGGAAGAAGTGGACGAGGAGGATACCACACCATGTCGAGGGGACAGGATATAGAAGCACAGATGCACTTGTCGCTCAATGAAGCCTACGTCACCCACAAACAGACCTTCAGCATCAACGGTGAAAATATCCGTATCACTGTGCCGGCAGGCGTGGCCGACGGACAGACCATCCGCCTGAAAGGCTACGGCCAGAAAGCAATGAACGGAGGAGAAAACGGAGATTTGTACATCACCTTTGTCATCGATAAGGATGATACTTTCGAACGGAAAGGAGATGACCTCTATACCCACGTCAATATCGACTTGTACACTGCCGTGCTGGGTGGAGAAGTACAGGTGAAGACCATGGACGGAATGGTCAAATTGAAAGTAAAACCGGGTACACAGAACGACACGAAGGTCCGTTTGAGAGGAAAAGGATTTCCGGTGTACAAACAGACCGGCCAGTTCGGCGATATGATTGTATCGTACCACATCAATATCCCGACCTCCCTGACCGAAAAACAGAAGGACTTGTTCAACCAGCTGCGTGCTGCCAGCTAATAAAGCAGCAATTTCATAACAACTTCATTTATATCAGCTTCATAATTTCCAGTACTTCCGTGGAAGTACTGCAGTACTGTCAAGGAAGTACTGTAGTACTTTCAGGGGAGTATTGTAGTACTGCCTAAGCAGTACTGAGCAAACTGACTTTTCCTGATATAACTAGACGTTTTTTCTTTTTATAAACTGGAACTGTAGACACTTTGCATACTCACTTTAACTGTAGCATTCATACAGCATCCGGATTTAACTCATGGTTTAACTGTGAGCCCCGGAAACGCATAAACTGAATGTAATAAGGATAAGTCCAATCCAGCGCATAAAAAGGAAAAGGCTCCGTAAATCGTTGATTTACAGAGCCTTTTCCTGTACTCGAAGCGGGACTTGAACCCGCACAGCCGCAATGGCCAAGGGATTTTAAGTCCCTCGTGTCTACCGATTCCACCATTCGAGCATCCTCGACGAGAGAGAGCGGAAAACGAGACTCGAACTCGCGACCCTAACCTTGGCAAGGTTATGCTCTACCAACTGAGCTATTTCCGCGTTTACGGGTGCAAATGTAGGGAGTTTTGCGATATACTCCAAACTTTTCACCCGTTTTCTTTTTAATTTTATGCAATTATCTTCCTAAAAGTGAGTTTTCAGCTTGAATCACTTTCTCGAAGTTGAAGCCACTCACCACTTGCTGCATCAGTTCTTCAATCTTGTCATTGCACAAGTTACCGATGCTTCCGGCATGCGTGTGATGTACGGTCTTATCGTGTGAGAAGTTTCCAGCCTCAATGTCCAGCCCTACTTTCTTATATGCATCACGGAACGGCATTCCTTCTGAAGCCAAGCGGTTCACCTCTTCCACACTGAACATATACAGGTATTTGTCATCATCCAAGATATGTTCGTTGATTTTGATTTTCTCCATGATGTAAGTAGCCATCTGCAAGCAGTCTTCCAACTCCTCAAAGGCAGGAAGGAACACTTCCTTGATAATCTGAAGGTCACGGAAATAACCTGAAGGAAGGTTGTTCATAATCATCATAATCTGCTGCGGAAGAGCCTGAATCTTGTTGCATTTGGCACGGGTCAGCTCAAACACATCGGGATTCTTCTTGTGCGGCATGATGCTGGAGCCGGTGGTACATTCATCGGGCAACTTCACGAAGCCGAAGTTCTGACAACTGAACATGCAGGCATCAAACGCCATCTTCGACAGTGTTCCGGCAATAGAAGCCAGCGCAAACGATACGTTGCGTTCCACCTTGCCACGACCCATCTGGGCATACACCACATTGTAATTCATTGAATCGAACCCTAACAGACGAGTGGTCATCTCACGGTCCAACGGGAAAGAAGAGCCATACCCTGCTGCCGAGCCCAATGGATTACGGTTACAAGTCTTATAGGCAGCCTGAAGGAACATCATATCGTCCACCAAGCTTTCTGCATAAGCCCCAAACCACAGGCCGAAAGAGGAAGGCATGGCAATCTGCAGGTGGGTATATCCCGGCATAAGCACATCCTTGTAACGGTTGCTCTGAGAAATAAGTACATGGAACAAACGTTCTACAGCTTCTGCCACCGATTTCAACTGAGCACGGATAAACAGCTTTAAGTCGACCAGCACCTGGTCATTGCGCGAACGTCCACTGTGGATTTTCTTTCCCACATCGCCCAGGCGGCGTGTCAGCATCAGTTCCACCTGTGAATGTACATCCTCTATTCCGTCTTCAATCACAAACTCCCCGCGTTCTACGGAAGCGTATATATTTTTCAGTTCTTCCAGCAAAATCTTCAGTTCGTCCGAGGTCAGCAGGCCGATACTTTCCAGCATGGTGATATGTGCCATCGAACCCAGCACGTCGTACTTTGCCAGATACATGTCCATTTCGCGGTCACGTCCCACGGTAAAGCGGTCAATTTCCGCATTTACCTGTACATTTTTTTCCCAAAGTTTTTGAGCCATAATTTCAGTTTTTATCTCCGGCATCTGCCGGTCATTTCAATTAATAAGGAAGCATGGCCAGCATGTCAGCCAGTTTCTCCACTCCCTCCTGCAGGGGTTTTGACACCATGGCTTTCATGAACATGTTCACTTCCGCACGGATAGTCACTTTCATTTTAGCCTCTTCCTGTGTTACAGGCAGAATCTGAATCCACAGATTCAAAGGTATGGGCGATTTGTCACCTTCAAACTTGATGCACTTCAAAGGTTCACGCTCAATGATGCGCAATGTAAGACTGATGCCCTGTACTTTCAAGGTAATGGAATCACGGTCGAACGACATATCTTCCAGTTTCCCGTCCAGCTTGTCCTTCACCATGTCCAGGCGTTCCCGAACTCCTTCCAGGTTATTCAGGTCGGACAGTTTGTTATATACTCGTTCCTGACTATAAGGAACATGCTTCACATTGCTTTCAAATTGTACAGCCATATTTTTTCAATCTTCAGGAAAATTCTCCCGTCATCGCATAAAAAAATGTCATCTTGAGCAGAGTGGACTCGCTCAGGATGACATCTCCTATTTACAATCCGAGACTGCTTTCCCAGTTACAGAATCTATTATTTTCCAGTCCAGTGAGAAGGATCTTGTCTCCATGCCTGCAGCACAGGGATATCCTCTTCATTGATATAATCGGTCTTCAAAGCTGCTTCCAGCACTGCATTGTAGTTAGTCAGTGTAACCAGTTCTACTTTTGCTTTCTTGAAGGCTTCTACTGATACATCGAAACCGTAAGTGAAAGAAGCAATCATTCCAATTACTTCACAACCGTCGCGACGGATAGCCTCTACCGCTTTCAAACTGCTTCCACCGGTTGAAATCAAGTCTTCTACTACAACCACTTTCATACCCGGACGCAATTCACCTTCAATCAAATTTTCCAAGCCATGGTCTTTCGGGCTTGAACGAACATATACGAACGGCAAGTTCAACTCTTCTGCCACCAGCGCACCCTGTGCAATCGCACCTGTAGCTACACCTGCAATGGCGTCTACTTCACCGAATTTTTCAAGAATAGCACGACAAATCTCTAACTTTACGAAGTTACGAAGTGCAGGATATGACAACGTCTTACGATTGTCACAATAAATCGGCGATTTCCAACCTGATGCCCAAGTAAACGGGTTAGCCGGCTGAATCTTCACAGCCTTCACCTTCAGCAACTTTTCTGCAAATAATCTTTCCAAAGCTTTCATAACTTTTTAATTCTCTGATAAATGTTTTTGCAAAATTATAGAAATACATCGGGAATAGAAAATTTAAGAGCATTAATTTTACTAAAACCCGTCAGATTGTTTTATTTCGTCCACGCCAGCGTAACAATGCTGATGCTTATTCCCTCAATATCAGCCAATACATCTGCACAGGCACCTAACGTGGCTCCTGTGGTCAGCACATCATCCACCAGCATCACATGTTTGCCTTGCAGCATACGGGTATCGCCAGCCAGATGAAAAAGATGAACCGTGTTTTCCTGCCGTTCCAGCACGGATTTATGGGTCTGGGTCTGATTGTTACGCACCCGACAAAGCAACCCGTCGCACACCGGAATGCCTGTCTGCTCAGAAATGCCCTCTGCCAGCAGACGACTCTGGTTATATCCCCTGGTACGCAGACGGTCGGGATGCAAGGGAACCGGCAACAAATAATCTACTCCCTCAAAGAAACCCGTCGGGAGCAGTTCATGCGCCAGCATCTCCCCCATCTGCCGACAGACTTTCTGACGGCCATAGTATTTCATGCCGGCCAATATATGGGCAACTTTCCCCCCACGGGCATAATAAAACAAAGCCGACGCCCGCTGTATCGGGAAACGACCCCAGAAAATCTTTTCCATTTCATTGCCCGGTGTATTTCCTAAATGCGCATGAGGGAGCTGTGACAAACAATCACAACAAAGTGCCTGTTCGGAGACCTGCAACTTCCGTCCGCAAGCCATGCAGAGACGGGGAAACAGAAAATCCCGGATGTCAGTCAAAATATTCATCCGGTTCTACCTGATTGACAAAACGACGTACTTCTTCCAGCGTAAAGCCCCGACCTACGGCAAAACGAATCAGCTTCATGCTTCGTTCATAGTCATTGGCAGCTTTTATTCCTTTCATTTTCTGCTTCAGCATCTTCTTCAGGATTCCGTCGTATTCTTCGGTATCAATTTCCTCCAGTCCGGCACGGATGTCTTCGTCCGACAAGCGTTTCATACGGAGCATCTGTGCAATCTTCATCCGCCCCCACTGATTGAAACGGTACTTGTCGCGCACATAAAACCGGCAGAAACGAGCCGCATCCAGGTAACGTTCTTTCTGCAAATGGGCCATAATCCGTTCCGTCACTTCCTCCGAAGCCCCCCACTTGCGAATTTTCTCCTCCACGTCCGACGGGCAACGCTCCACCGACGAGCAATACACTTCGGCCTTACTCTTTATCTCTGCTTCACTATATTCTTTCATGGTCTGATTGCTTTTATCATCCGGTCGTTTCCCGACAAATCTTTCCGTAATTCAATCTGACGGTATCCAAGTTCCTCCAGCATCCGCACAGTCTCGGCCCCGTAAGTACGGTTGATTTCAAAATACAATGCTCCTCCTTCCGAAAGCCAGTCAAGTCCTTTCCGGGCTATCCTCCGGTAGAACCGCAACGGGTCCGAATCGGGCACAAACAAGGCCAGTTCAGGTTCCCAGTCGAGTACATTCGCCTCCATATCCGCCCGTTCGCTTTCCGTAATGTAAGGAGGGTTACTCACCAGCACGTCTACCTGACATTCAGGAAGTTCCTCTTTCAGAATATCGGCACAGAACAGAGTCACCTTGTCTCCATAACGCTTTACATTCATAGCTGCAATGCGCAAAGCCTCAACCGACACATCGCACGAAGAAACCTGCGCTTCCGGCAACAGCTGCGCCAGCGATACGGGAATGCAGCCGCTTCCGGTGCCAATATCCAGAATACGCACCTGCCCTGCCTCCCGATAATCGGAGGCAATCCATTCCACCAGCTCTTCCGTTTCCGGACGAGGAATCAGTACCCCTTGTTCCACATGAAAAGACCTTCCACAAAAAGAGGCTTCCTGCAAAATATACTGAAGGGGTTCCCGCTGCTTCAAGCGCCGAAGAATATCCTCCAGTTCCGCCCACTCTTTCGTGGAAAAATTCATATCTTTGCCTGTATAAAGTTCAAGAGTAGAGAGATGCAGAATATCCGAAGATATCCACTTTGCCATGGCTGAAGCCTCTTCTTCTGCATAAAAAGGACTCAGCTCTTTTTTGATATGTACATAAACCGGATGCATAGTTGCAAAAGTAACGATAAAAAACGAAGAATATGACGATAGACGAAAAATATATGCGGCGCTGCATACAACTGGCCCGAAACGGTATCTGCCATGCTGCTCCCAACCCCATGGTGGGAGCCGTCATTGTACGCGACGGAAAAATCATCGGTGAAGGTTATCACGTGCGCTGCGGGGAAGGACATGCCGAGGTGAATGCCATCGCCTCAGTCAAAGATGAAAGCCTGCTGAAAGATGCTACCATTTATGTAAGCTTAGAACCCTGTTCTCATTATGGGAAAACCCCTCCCTGTGCCGACTTAATCATACGGAAAGGAATTCCGAGAGTCGTAGTAGGCTGTGTGGACCCATTTTCTTTGGTAGCCGGAAGAGGAATCCAAAAGTTACGGGATGCCGGCATTGAAGTGACGGTCGGTGTACTGGAAAAAGAATGTCGGGAACTGATTCGTGCTTTCGTGACATTCAACCTCAAGAAACGCCCTTACATCACTCTGAAATGGGCACAGTCGGCCGACGGTTTTCTGGACATCCGGCGTGAAGACGGAAACGCGGTACGCCTTTCCACTCCTCTCTCCACCTTGGCGGTTCACAAGATGCGGGCCGAACAGAAAGCGATTCTCGTAGGACGACGCACGGCCCTGCTCGACAACCCGTCGCTCACGGTACGCGAATGGTACGGACAGAACCCGCTCCGGCTGGTCATCGACCGGCAGCTGACTTTGCCGTCTCATCTACACCTGTTCGACGGCAGCACTCCTACCCTCGTCTTTACGGAAAAAGAAAAGGCCACTACCCAGAACCTCACTTACGTGACACTGGATTTCGGCCAGAATATTCTCCCGCAAATCATGCAGGTGCTTTATGAGCAAAAAATACAAACATTACTGGTAGAAGGCGGAAGCCAGACGCTCCAGGCTTTTCTGGAACAAGGGCTATGGGACGAAGCATTCATAGAACATGCCCGCGTGACCTTGCACGACGGCATCCCTGCTCCCCTCCTTCCGCACGGACAAGAAAGCCGTTTCTTTTTCCGTGACGGCGCACTGATTCAGCACTGCCGCCACGCAGAATAAATTTAGAAACGGCAGCTGATGCCTGCCATAAAATGAAGACCTTCCACCGGATAACCTGCTTCAGTAGCGTATGCCTTATTGAGCAGGTTATTCAGGCGGCCAAACACGTTGATGCGGTTCAGCAACTCATACTCTGCTCCTACAGACAGGTTATTGATGGCATCCGCACGCCCAAAATCACCCATCTTCTGACGACGTTCGTAGTTGTAGCTCAAAAGGGCATGGCAATTCTTGATCACCTTGGCACGCACACTGAAATCGGCCTTCAATTCGGGCTTCAACTGTAACAAGCCTTCGTTTCCTTCCGTCACGTTCCAGCTATAATACGTACCGTTTACAGAAAAGTCTACCCAGTCACGGTAGGCATAGCTCACAGAAACACCTCCATAACCGACTTTTCCCTTATCCTGCAGGATACCTGTATAGAACACATTCTGCTCATCCGTATAAAATCCTCCCGGTACGGCAAACAGTTCATTCTTGGTAATACGATAACCTCCGTAGAGTTCAAAACCTAATCCGATAACCGGAGAAGCCTTCAAACCGATTTTCGCATCCAGCGGTGTATAGGAAGTACGCATCTGCTGTGCAATCGTCCAGTAAGGTGAGAAGTCATTCAACCGACGGAAGTCATTCAGACGTGTTCCGCCCAATACATTGAGGTAAGCCACATACGTATCGGCAAACGTATATTCCAGTTTGACATCCGGTGCCACCTTCAGTCCACTGCCATAAGCTGTCTGCAAATCCACATGGGCACCCACCCGCAACTTTACGGATTCGCTCTGATAGGTGTAGTACGGATTCAGCTGCAACAGCGTATAATCCTGCTGCGACACATCGTGAATCAGGTTGTCCATCTCCAGACCGACGCCCACCTGCTGTTCCTCATTGATATTTCCAGCCATGAAACCTTCGGTATGGAAAATATTTTCAGAACCATACTCCATGTAATAATTATCATAACGCAAGCTGAAGCTACGCAAGCCAGTCTGGAAAGCAAACTGTATAGGTAAGTCCTTGTCGCGGGACATCACTCCTACATATCCTTCACCCAACGTATAACGCTGTGTGGTAGGCCAGTTCTCCACCCCTTCATTCATGGACGGCATATAATTAAATACCTGCGAAGCAAAGGCACCTCCTAATTTCAGCGCCACCTTCCGGAAATCATGCCGGTAATCCAGCGACACATCCGTACGGTAAAAACGCGACTTCCACTCCTCTCCTTCCATGAAATGCGGAATATCCCCGTTCAGCCCGTACAAAGAAGCCATGATTCCCAGACGGTCTTTCGAAGAAATATCCCACAGATAACTTCCTTTCAGGTCCACATTGTTCAGCGTACCGTAAGCCGCACGGACATAGCCTCTGTCGGCTCCCTTCTGAGCCAGTTCTCTGGACATCGCCTCCATAGGAGTGGTTTTCCAAGCTCCCAACGGACGCAAATCCGTCGCATAATTAATGGCCTGCTTCGGAGCTACCGGCTCCTCCACCTCGGGCATGACATTCACCTTAAAGGCATCCATCACCTCGGGGTTGTACTGATTTTCCACTACCACCGTCCGGTTCAGTGTAGAATCTTTCTCCCCTCCATTCTGCGCACATACCGTAGCTGCGGGCCACAGACCGGCGCAAACCAATATCGTACTTATGTATTTCATCTTACTTTACACTTTTAAGTTTTTCCAGGCGACTTTCAATCATTCCGGCGATGTCATCATCGGCCTGATAATTCTGCTGCAAAGACAACAAATACTGTTTAGCCTCCATCTTGCGGTCCAGCTTCACGTACACATCCGACAACAGGACGAAGCTTCTTGCCAGCCAGTATGCATGCGGTGTGCTGACTTCGATGTATTCCAGCACTTCCTTCTCCGCCTTGGCAGTTTCTCCCTCATCGAAGTAAGTCTGTGCCACCAGGTATTTGGCTTCTGCCCCGTACACATTACGCGTATCCTTAGCCAGTTCGGTCAAGTCGGCCAGTGCTGACTTCTTCTGCCCTTCTGCCAACAACGCCTTGGCACGGAAATACAACGCCTCGCTACGTACCTCCGGAGTCAGTTTGCTCTGCATGAGCAGTGCCGAAGCAGTCGTTACGGTTTCGGCCCGGTCACCCAACGCACAAGCGCTTCGCAGAGCACCCACTTCCGCCTGCAGACGCTCTTCCTGCACAGCCGATCGGTCGGCCAAACGCTTGTAAAGGTTCAATGCCTTGGCATATTCCTTCTGGTTGTAAGCCATATCGGCACAAAGCGCCAAAGCCTTTCCTTCGTACTTGCTTCCGGAAAAGCGCAACACTTCTTCCAGACGGGCTGACGCTGCCGCATAATCCTTCTGGTTATAATCAATCAAACCTAAATAATAAGACGCATCCACACTGAAAGCTCCCTGCGGGAACGACTGAAGATAGCGGGTCAGACTGGTCTTCGCTCCGGCAATATCTCCACGCATGTAAGCACGTTCGGCCGCCGTATACGTCAAAGAGTCGCGCTCGCTCACATTGAAGGTCGCACCACCAGGCACTGTAGAAGCAAACGCCATATAGTCATCCACCTTATTCAAATCCACATAAATGGACTTCAGGTCACGCTGTGCCAAGCGCGCCTCCGCACTACCCGGATACTTCGTAATGACCTGTTTGTAAGCCGCAATGGCTTCCTCGTAGCGGTCGTTCTGATAATAAAGCAGACCTATTTCATTGGCCGCCTTACGTGAAAGTTCGCTTTCCGGATAACGCTGCACCAGCAATGAGTAACGCTTGATTGCATTCTCACTATCCTCCATCTGCACAAAGGCACGTCCCTGCTCATACAGGGCATCGTCCAGATAAGCCGACGACGGATAATCTGTAATCAATTTGTTAAGTACCTGAATCTTTCCGACATAATCACGCTGCAGTCCTTTCACAATACCCTCCTGGAACAACGAATAATCTCCCAGCGAAGGAGAAGTGATGACAGCCTGCGCGTATTGCTGGCGGGCTTCTTCAAAGCGGCGCTCATAAAAATAGCAGTCACCGATACGGTTGTACGCGTCGCCTGCTACAGAAGCCTCCTGCGTCCGTCCGTTCTGCACACAGCGGACAAACCAGTCGCGTGCGGAATTATATTGTTTCTGCTTGAACAGACTGTATCCCAAACAGTAAAGAGCGAGTCCGTACTCCTGTGAATTCTTGTCGGTAGCAAACTCCAGATACAGCCGCATGTCATTGGCCGCTTCCGGATAACGCTCCAGACGGTATTTCGATTCTCCGCGCCAATAATAGGCATCGGCCTTGGTCTTCTGATTATACTGGCCCAGCTGCAAAGAACGGGTAAAATAATCAATGGCATTCCGATAGTCGGCCTGTGCAAACAGCTGTGTTCCCATACGGAAAAGCAGTTTCTGTTTCGCTTCCAGAATACGGGCACTCGGATGCGTGATTTTTTCGATAGAACGCAACGCCACTTCATAGCTGCGGGTGTTCATATACACCTCTACCAGGTAATCGTTCACCTTTTCAGCATATACCGACGACGGATATTCGTTCAGGAAGCGTTCGAACACCGTTACCGACTCGGCAAAAGGAGAATAAGACGTTTCATGAATGCAGAGTGCATAATTGAACAAAGCCTGTTCCTGAATGCTACGGTCGAAGTCCATGCGCGAAGCCTGCTCGAACGCCATACGTGCCTGGTTGCGCTCCTTCAACTGCAGTCCGGCCAATCCCATGTGCAGGTAAGCATTCTGAGCCAGCGCATCCTGCGCACCGGTTGCCTCACCCAAACGCGACAACGCCTTGGAATAGACTCCCGTATTAAAATAACTCATACCCAACTTATACATGGCCAGACGGGCAGGCACCTCCTCCGCTTCGTGGTAGCGTTCCAGCGACTGGATGGCAGCCGCATAGTCATTCTGTCCGTAAGCCGCCTCACCGGAGATACGGCTCATCTGAGCGGCATGCTTCTCTTCCGGATACAAAGCCAGATAAGCATCTGCCACCTTACGGGCCTGTGCATAATTTCCCTGAATCAGGTAAATGTCGGCAATATAATAAGGTGCCAGTTTCTGGAACTTCCGGTCATCCTGCACCTCACGGAATCCCTGCAAGGCGGTATCATATTTCTGCTGTACGTAATCAATATAAGCCAGGTTGTACACCGCATCGTTATGGAAGTCCTTACTCGTCTCTTTCAACACAGCGAACCAGAAAGCCGCATCCTGCAATTTACCGACTTTCAGGTACGACGTACCCATACGCAGGGCACTGGCATCCCGTTCTTCATCGGATAAAAGAGAAATGTCACAGCCCTTCAGCGTAGCAATGGTTTCCATGTATTTCTCTTCCGAAAAATAGCTGGCCCCTATCAGTGCCTGCACCCGATTGCGGTAACGCGACTCCGGATGTGCTTCCAGGTAATCCGACAGCACTTCCCGGCAATCCGGCATTTTCAATTCATAGGCCGTGCAAGCCAGCATATAATCCACTTCATCGGCCCAGGCCTTTTCCCCCGCCTGACGGGTATAGCGCACCAAGGTCTGTCGGGCTGCCGCATAATCCTGACGCAAGAACAGCTCCCGTCCCTCGTTGAACAAACGGTCTGCTCCGGTCAGCGGCTCCACCTGCTGCCCGGAAACCGTCAACGGCAAGGCACAACACAGCCCCGCCATCCATATATATTTCTTATATTTACCCATAATCCCTTTTATTTTTTGTTCCGACAGGTTTCCAAAAAGCGTGCGACTCCCTTACGTACAGAGTCCAGCCCGAAATCATCCGGATTCACTTTGTCCAGCGGCATCCACCATGCATCGGCCACATCATCCATGGCTTTTATCAGATGGTCATCTTCCACCTGACACAAGAAGAACTGGTCGAGTGTATGTACCAGGAAACCGGAGTACAGATACGTGTTGGGCAAGGAAAACAGATATTTCGCTTCCGTCACTACCAGCCCAGTTTCCTCTTTTACCTCGCGTGCCACCCCTTCTTCGCCGGTCTCGAACATATCGATAAATCCGCCCGACAAATCCAGCGTGCCCTTGGCAGGTTCCTTTCCCCGCCGGCAAACCAGCAGTTCCCCTTTCCCGTTCAGGATAAAAGCCACCGTAGCCGCACTTGAGTTAAAATAATACACAAACCCGCAGTCCGCACATTTCTTGGACTTCTCATTATGTATTTTAAAATGAGGAGAACCACATACCGGACAAAACTTAAACAATTCCAATGGATGCATAGTTCTTGAGTTTAATAAATAATAAGTCTTACAAAGATAGTGAAAGGTGAGAGAAGTACGAACGAAAAACATGTTTTTCGGTTCTACTTCCCAACCGCATCCTATCTTCGGGGAATCAAAGATAGTCAAATAGGGCCGAACGACTTACACAATTTACCCACAATTTGTTCTTTCACCAAAAATAATCACGTTTTTTTCGGCAAAATAGCATATAGATAAAAAAGTTTTTCTACATTTGCTTACAATATGATAAAAACAAGAACCATTTAGTAATATGGAGAAAATTGATAAACTTGACAAACAGATTCTGGAAATCATCTCACAGAATGCCAGAATCCCGTTCAAAGACGTTGCAGCAGAATGTGGCGTGTCACGTGCTGCCATTCACCAACGCGTTCAGCGCCTGATTGACCTTGGCGTAATTATCGGTTCAGGTTACCATGTAAATCCCAAGAGCCTGGGATATAGCACCTGCACATACGTAGGAATCAAGCTGGAAAAAGGCTCTATGTACAAGAGCGTAGTGGCAGAACTGAAGAAGATTCCGGAAATCGTGGAATGCCATTTCACCACTGGTCCGTACACCATGCTGACCAAACTGTATTCTACCGATAACGAGCATCTGATGGATTTGCTGAACTCCAAAATTCAGGAAATTCCGGGTGTAACTGCTACGGAAACCTTGATTTCACTGGAACAGAGCATCAAGAAAGAAATTCCCATCCGTAAAGACGCTGACGAATAATGGAATGGATTGACAGCCTTCATTGGGAAGGAATCCTCATTGGCATCTGCACATTCCTGATTATCGGTCTGTTTCATCCGGTAGTAGTCAAAGCGGAATATTACTGGGGAACGCGCTGCTGGTGGATTTTTCTGCTATTGGGCATCGCCGGCCTCATCGGTTCCGTACTGGTAAGTCAGATTCTGCTGTCGACCCTGTTGGGAGTTTTCTCATTCTCTTCTTTCTGGACCATCAAGGAGGTCTTCGAACAGCGCGAACGCGTGCTGAAAGGCTGGTTCCCTATGAATCCGAAGCGGAAGAAGGAATATGAACAGTAATTAAGTAGAAAAGGTACCACATTATATACGGCTTTAAAGGAGTTATAAATACCCTTTAAAGCCGTTTTTTTGTGCCATTACCGCAGCCTCCGGGAAGTCTCTATATCCCACTCCACACCCATTTTTCAAACAAGAATCCATACTATCCACATAAATCACTCTTTCTCAGCGTCTTTTCTTCGAAGCGCAGGAAAGAATTCTCTGTTTCACACTGTGGGATACAAAAACCACAGTGTGGGATACATATTTCACACTGTGAAATACAAATCCCGCACTGTGGAACAGAGAATATGCAAAGGGATTTCAAAAAATACTTACCCGAACTTCAATTAATTCTGCCGACAAATCAAATCAATCCGATGAAGTTTCGGGCGCATACTCCTGCAACGTCAATTCTCCTCGCAGCACTCCCAAGGCATTCATGGCCAATGCTCCCATTTCATCCTCACCGGGAATTACCACAATCGGAGCCAGGCCTTCCAGCCATTCACGCAACCCCTGAACGCAATAGTCATTGAAAGCGATACCTCCAGTCAGAATCACGGCATCAGTCTGTCCGTGAAGTGCGATGTGCATGGCACCGACCTGCTTGGCTACCGTATAAAGCATGGCATCCAGCACCAGCTTGTGCTTTTCGGCTCCGGCATGTGCCCAACGGATAATACTCTGCACATCAGTAGTACCCAAATGAGCCACCAGACCTCCCCGACCGTTTATCATCTTACGGATTTCGGCATAGGTATATTTCCCACTGAAACACATATCTACCAACTGCCGGGCCGGCAACGTTCCTGCCCGCTCCGGACTGAAAGGCCCCTCTCCATTCAAAGCATTATTGACATCGACCACCTTTCCATAATGATGGGCACTGACCGAGATGCCTCCTCCCAAATGGGCTACAATCAGATTTAGTTCTTCATACTTTCGTCCAATACGAGCTGCATAACTGCGGGAAACAGCCCGACTGTTCAGTGCATGGAAAATGGAGATGCGCGGCAATTCCGGAATACCGGAGATACGGGCCAAATCGCGCAACTCATCAGTCACCACCGGATCGGCCAAATAAGAAGGACAACCGGCACAATGCGCAATCTCATCGGCAATCCAGGCCGCCAGATTCGATGCGTGTTCCATATCGGCATGCCATAAATCATGCTTGATTCGCTCGTTAATCTGATACACTCCACCGGGAGTAGGTTTCAACAAGCCTCCACGGGCAATCACGGCATCAAAGACAAGCGGAATGCCAGCCTTCTCCAGCGTATCGTGCACACACTTGCGACGGTACTCATATTGTTCATTGATATGGTGAAAGCCAGCCAACTCCTTGGAAGGATGCGCAATGCTTTCACGCCAGATGGGATTCTCATTCTCGTAGACTGCCAGCTTCGTAGAAGTGGAGCCCGGATTGATGACAAGTATCTTCATAAGGTCTAGTTTTATTCTTTTCGTGTCCCTGCCAGACATGCCAGTACCAGACTGTAGTACTTGGAGTTTCCGGAGTCACTCCGCGAAGGCACTACTACCGGTGCAATGGTACCGGTCAGCATACCTGCCATATTCGCATCGCCAAACAGAGACAGGGTTTTGTAAAACGTATTGCCCGCTTCGATATTAGGGAAAATCAGAATATCTGCATTGCCTACCACTGGCGAGGAAAGTCCTTTTATCTCTCCGCTGTGCTTGTCGCAGGCGGTCTTGGCATCCATCGGCCCGTCAATAAAGACTTTTCCGAAACGGCCTTCCTGCGCTTCTTTTTTCAGTTCCACGTAGCTCAGGGTATGGGGAAATTTCTCGTTGATTTTCTCCGTGCAGTGTATCAGTGCCACCCGGGGTTCTTCGCATCCCAACGTACGACACAAAGCCAGGTCGTTGGCTATCATTGAACGGTATTGCTCCAAAGTAGGACGTGGAATCACTGCCGCATCCGAGAAAAACAGCAGTTTATGATACAAAGGTACTTGCGCCACGGCCACATGGCTCAGCACCCCTCCTTCGGGTAACAGTCCCTCTCCTTTTTTCAGGACCGCACGCAGCAGGTTATCGGTGTTGATAAGTCCCTTCATCAGGACTTCCGCCTCGCCCGTGCGCACCAGTTGCACAGCCAGCGCAGCCGCTTCATCCGGTGTTCCAGCTTCGTAAATGCGTACAAAGTCGGGAGAAGCTGCCCGCAAATCGAGCGCTTCTTTCAAGTGAGCAGAATCTGTGACCAGCAGATATTCAGCAATCTCCTCTCTCAGGCTACGGATAATGACATATTCCGTGTGCGGATCGTTCGGGCAGACCACCGCCACTTTCCGTCGTATGCCGCGCGAACGCAGGCAGTTGACCATCTGAGAAAGGGTTCGAATCAGTTCCATATCATTAGATTTTAAACAAATATGAGAAAATAATTTGAATAAATATCTATTTGGGATGCTAATTAATGCTATAAACTCCGGAAGAACGGACAGCAGAGGCCCGTCTTATACCGCAAAACCTCCTCCGGGAAACGCCGAAGAGTTTTGATTTTAACGCTTTGGCATGCAACCGGACACGCTTCGGCCTTCAAATAAAACGCTCCGACGCTTTTTCCGTGCCAAAATTACCCGTCATTGACTTTATTCCCTCTTGTCTGCGTGCATAATTCACAAGTTCTCTCTATATTTGCCTTACTTGCTAAAAAAGAAGAAACACATGAAAACAAATTTTTCTTTCAATATGCAGACCCTCGACGAGGGCATTCACAGCCGTTTCCCCAATCATAAGGAAGCACCGCTTATCGGACTTACCGGAAACTTCAGCGACGGTAATCTGACATTGGCTCCGGGGTATTATCAGTCTATCATTCAGGCTGGAGGGGTACCGGTGGTCATTCCTCCCTACGAGGATGTAAACTTGCTGATTAATACGCTTGAGCAGCTTGACGGACTGTTGCTCACCGGAGGAGGTGACTTGAATCCGTTATTCCTGCACGAAGACCCCATCCGAGAACTTCACAGCATCAATCCGTACCGCGACCGTCAGGAACTGCTTCTGACGCGTTTGGCTGCCAACCGACAGATTCCGATATTAGGTATCTGCCGAGGGATGCAGGTCATCAATGCGGCATTGGGAGGCACACTCTATCAGGACATCTATGCACAGAAGGATACCCCATCGATTAAACACAGCCAGGATTTGGAACGGAGTTTCCCATCGCACAGGGTAGAGTTAGCAGAAGGCAGTCTGTTAGCTCGTATCTTAAACGCCAAGGAGATAGCCGTAAATTCTTTCCACCATCAGGCTGTGAAAGATGCTGCTCCGGGTTTCCGTGTATCGGCCACGGCATCCGATGGAGTAATAGAGGCGATTGAAAGCACAGAGTACAAATCTATTATAGGGGTGCAATGGCATCCAGAATGTTTCATTCTGAATCAAGACAAGTGTATGATGCCGTTGTTCGGATGGATCGTTCGTGAAGCTGGTTCATTCCAGAAGGCTAAGAAGCTGCATGAGCGTCTGCTGATTCTCGACACACACTGTGATACTCCGATGTTCTTCGACCAGCACATCCGCTTCCACGAACGGGACCCGAAGATTAAAGTGGACCTACATAAAATGACGGAAGGACGGCAGGATGCGACCATCATGGTGGCTTACCTGGAACAGAAGGAACGTACAGATGAAGCGTTGCTGGCTGCAACGGCCAAGGCGGACCGTCTGCTGAACGAGATTGAGGAGATGGTAGCTATGAACTGTACGGCTGTAGACATCGCTTATTCCCCCAACGACTTATACCGTCTGAAACGGGAAGGAAAGAAGGCCATTATGTTGGGCATTGAAAACGGATATGCCATCGGAAAGGATTTAAGCAGGGTAGCACATTTCCGGAAACGGGGTGTAGTGTATATGACGCTCTGCCACAATGGGAACAACGACATCTGCGGTTCTGCACGCTACAATGAAGAAAACTTGGGAGTTACTCCGTTTGGAGAGCAGGTTATTCAGGAGATGAACCGCCTGGGAATGATGGTGGATTTGTCACACAGTGGGGAACGGACATTCTACGAGACACTGGACATCAGCAGCCAACCGGTGGTTTGTTCGCATTCTTCCAGCCGTGCGCTCTGCGACCATCCCCGTAACCTGACCGACGACCAGCTTCGTGCCATAGCCCGCAAGGGAGGCGTGGTACAGGTATGCTTGTATAGCGGCTTCCTCCGTAAGGAGCGTCCGGCTCATATCTTGGATGCCATCGAACACCTGAATCACATGGTGAACGTGATGGGTATCGAACATGTGGGAATCGGCAGCGACTTTGACGGTGACGGAGGTATTATCGGATGCAACGATTCTTCGGAAATGATCAATCTGACGCGTCAGTTGCTTCATGAACGGTACAGCGAGGAAGACATCCGGCGCATTTGGGGAGGTAACTTCTTGCGTGTCATGCAGCAAGTTCAGGAGAATGGCTCCTACAAATAAAGTTTAAAACCCGATTGCCGTTGCAAGGCGTGTACAAAAATAAGTTTACCTTTGCACCACAATCAAAACAAGTGAATTATGATTTCAATAAAGAATCTGTTGGCAGTAACTGCCTTAATGACAGGAGGGACTTTCCTCTCTTGCGGAAGCAGTCAGAAAAACAGTCAGCAAATAGAAGAATCTGAAGCGGCTATAGTGCAGGCACCGGCATTCAATGCGGATAGTGCATACGCTTACATTGCCGCACAGGTGCAATTCGGACCTCGTGTTCCTAATACGGAAGCTCACCGGAGATGCGGCGATTACCTGGCCGCACAACTGGAGAAATTCGGTGCGAAGGTGTACAACCAGCATGCGGATTTGGTGGCCTACAATGGTACCATTCTGAAATCGCGTAACATCATCGGGGCTTACCAGCCGGAAAACAAAAAGCGAGTAATGCTGTGTGCGCATTGGGATAGCCGTCCATACGCTGACCAGGATGAAAAGTCTAATCACCAGAAACCGATAGATGGAGCCAACGACGGTGCCAGTGGTGTAGGTGTATTGCTCGAAATTGCCCGTCAGATTCAACAGCAGGCACCACAAGTCGGCATCGACTTGATATTCTTCGATTCAGAAGATTACGGCACACCGGATTTCTACGAAGGTACTTACAAACCAGATACCTGGTGTCTGGGTTCGCAGTACTGGGGCCGCATTCCTCACGTACCTGATTACAAGGCTCGATTTGGTATCTTGCTTGATATGGTAGGCGGAAAGAATGCCACATTCTACTACGAAGCGTTCTCCAAGCAGACGGCGAACAATGCCATGAAGAAAATCTGGAAAATGGCCGACCATCTGGGTTACAGCAATTACTTCATCAAGGAAGACGGAGGACAGGTTACCGACGACCATGTGTATGTAAACCAGTACCGCCAGATTCCGTGCGTAGATATTATTCACTACGACACGCAAAGCGACACTGGCTTTAACCCGACCTGGCACACACTGGACGACAGCTTAGAGAATATTGACAAAGCCACTCTTCAAGCCGTAGGACAAACGGTGATGGGGGTAATTTATAACGAAAAATAATTAAACACTACCGCAATGAAAACTATCAATGAACTCCAGGACGAAGTGATCGAAGAATTCAGCGACTTCGACGATTGGATGGACAAATATCAGCTGCTAATTGATTTAGGCAATGACCAGCAGCCGCTTGACCCGAAATATAAAACCGAACAGAACCTGATTGACGGCTGTCAGAGCCGCGTTTGGTTACAAGCTGATCTGGTAGACGGCAAGGTGGTATTTCAGGCAGAGAGCGACGCATTAATCGTAAAAGGTATCATATCTTTACTTATCCAGGTGGTATCTGGACACACACCTGACGAAATCCTGGAATCTGACCTTTACTTCATCGAGAAGATTGGACTGAAAGAACACCTCTCACCAACCCGCAGTAATGGTCTGCTTGCCATGGTAAAACAAATGCGCATGTACGCCTTAGCATTCAAAGCCAAAATGCAAGAAGCATAATCTCACAGAAGATTAATCAAGGTAATCACATAAAAGGCTCGTGAAGCAGGTTTAAATCTGATTTCACGAGCCTTTTTTATTGACAATGTCTTCCAAGCCTTAATATTTTTCGGCGTAAGCATTCGAAAAAATGCACCTTTTACACTTTGAGGTTTGGTTGTAGCTTTGCGGCAGTGAATACAA
>ERZ779895.780-NODE-780-length-41137-cov-4.743026_pt1 | contig 41137 bp, 30 predicted proteins | sample MGYA00511093_ERZ779895 | MGnify/ENA primary metagenome ERZ779895 (study PRJEB29588, sample SAMEA2142970) | human gut metagenome | biome: human gut; feature: human-associated habitat; material: faeces | place: Denmark | collected 2008/2010 ... | reverse complement strand
AAGGGCGTTGCTCTATCCAGCTGAGCTACGGAACCATCCTTAATTGCGGTGCAAAAGTATGCTTTTATTTTGAATTACACAAATTTTTCCAGGGTTTTATACGATTATCAGGTACATTTATTCAACTCCGGCTACTCGCCCGACCCTACCAGTTTCCGCCTAAATTCTAATATCCAGTATTTTGCGAAATTCCACCGGCAATTACATCTCTTTGCGGAATAGGAAGCAACAACCTATAGTCTTCTACTCCGTACACCTCTTTCGCGAATCCTGTCCTTTTCAAAAAGGCAAAGTTCACGTCACAATAAAGCGACAGTTGCAACCGGGCGCTCTTAATTTTATCCAAAACCGTAGTTCCTGACAATGGGATTCCCTTTGCTGCGACAATCTTGTTCAACTGGCTTTCTGCATCCGACGTGCTGCCGTTTTTACAAAGACATTCTGCGTATGACAGCAGTACATCCGTATACGTCATAAGAGGAACAAGAGAAGGAATTCCTAACGAAATGTTGCTACGTGTCATCACGTCATTCCGAACTGCCAGTATGGTTTCTGTTCCACTCCCATTGTTATATAAATCCGTGATCGTTTCTTTCTGGTTGTAATTGGAAGAGTCCAACATATAAAAACCACCGGATATAACCTTGGCAAGGAGCGGTTCTGCCTGCCGATAATTACCTTGATACATATAAATATCTGCCAGAAGTATACGGGCCACATCTTTGGAAACAAAGAAAAAGTCATTGGCATCTCCCAACGATTCATTCTTCTTTTCCTCCAGGTTATCCATTGCCCCTTGCAGCTCCTTAATCAAACGGGAAAATATCTCCGACTGAGGAGTCTTGGAAATACTGGAACCACCTGCTACCCCAAAATCAGTACTGTCTACATAAGGTACATCCCCCCATGCCACAACCATGTAATAATAATACAAAGCATTCCATACATCAAAGTAACTCTGATATACTCCCAATTGCTTCGCTTCTGCTTCCTTAAACATCAGGTTCATCCTATTGGCACGATAAAAAGAGTTCCAGATGTCACTTATAATCGTCGCATCCGGACTTATATATTGAGGAACTAAATTTGCCTCTTTGTTATAATGATAATATTGTTCCATCAACGACCACTGCGAAAAAGCTTTTGCAAGTTCTAAAGCAAAGCTGGCTACCACCGTCTTGCCACTTTCTCCCAACTTAGGCAGAGGCATATCGGGGTTTCCTTCCTGGGCAATCTTCACCTCTCCTACTTCATTCCCCATACAGTCGTATACTTTCACAGAAGCTTCTTTAGAAGTTCGAGAATTTAGAGGACTCACATTGATGGTAAGCACATTATTCTCCAGCGACTTCTCAAGAGAGACAGAAGCATCTACCAAGCCCTCATAAATATCCGTAGAAAAATAATCCTCCGAAATGAGAGGCGGATACGACTCGTCATCCTCTGAAATCAGCGGTTCCAAATAAACTGGTACAGGAGAGGTAATCTTTATCGTATAATTGCCACCCTGGTTCGGTACCTGAAGTTCCGTGGTTTCCAGTGTAACCGTCTGCCCTTCTTGTAAGGTCTCGTTTCCGGCCACTCCGTCATTATCCCAGTCAAAGAAGTAAGCCAGTTCCTTCACTTCTACCGGCAGGCCTATTTCCTCATAGCGGTCAATAACATGGTTGCGAACAGCCGACAACTGCCCGGCCAATGCATTCCGGTCTTCTTTCATCTGCTGCCGAGTTGACTCTGTAAATGCACCGTTATCTCCAAATTCTTTACACAGCTTGGCCAAATACTCCGTCAAAGCAGCTTCACTTCTATCTACAATCAATAAAGATGATATAGCAATCAGGACAGCTGATTCATCTGTACCTCCAATGATGGAAAATGAAGAGGCATCCTTATCTTCATATCTCTGGAGCCCGAAAGCCGTAAACAATTCTTTTTGTGCTTGCGTATTGGCTTCTTTAAAACTCATACCTCCTTCCACCAGCCTCTGTACACGCTGGTATTTCAGATGAGTCAGCACATTGACATTGACCGTGGTCTTATCTGACAAATCAACCAATGCACGCAGGCTTAAGGTACCTGAAGAAAGCTCTCCTTCTACTTCATTAAAGAAATATCCGTTGGCTGTAAGTTCTGCATAAGGAGCTTCAAACAATTTGGAACCAAAAGAGAAATTTCCCATATCGTCTTGAATGGTAGAGGAATAGAAATCACCTCTTACCTGAAGCTTGGAATCCATGGGCTGGATGGTAATGGTCGACCCACTCACAAAAGGTCCTTTTTCTACCTTCCCCGAAACATTATACGTATGAGGTTCAAACGATTCTCCCTTTTCCGAGTCTTTCCCACACGAAGAAAATAAAACGGAGAAAGCTACCAGTCCTCCGATGTATAGCCTTAATTTCATAATAAAAAGTTTTTGGTATCTCATTTCTAAATTCTGCCGGACAACCAGGTTACCTCACCCGGTTATCGGATACAAAGATAATTACATTTGTTAATATATACCAACATTTTCAAACACTTTTCACTAAAGCAGACATTCCCCTATCTCTCTTTTCCAAAGGCCGTCACATAAAATGAGAAACGTACTACAACTTTTTACGTTTCCGCACGCAAGCCATAGGTTTTCCGGTGCAGAACCCTACGTTTTCCGAACGGGAAACATACAGTTCCGCAACGGAAGACATAGAAGGCTTCCAGGCATTTTCAGCATACCGCAGGAAGATTTCCGGATGCACGTGCCACGGTTCTCCCCTCACTAATCGGCCCTTTCCTGCGGTTTTTCCGCGAAAATTCCGTAAGTTTGTGTAACGAAAACCCTAAAAACGACATCACACATGGAACAGCATCCCCAGCTTTTAGTCTACAAGGCTTCTGCCGGCTCCGGCAAGACCTTTACACTGGCGGTACATTATATAAGACAACTGATTGAAGACCCGTATGCCTACCGCAGGATTCTGGCGGTGACATTCACCAACAAGGCGACGGCGGAAATGAAAGAGCGTATCCTGGAACAGCTTTACGGCATTGCTACGGCCGACGAGGGTTCGGAGGGCTACCTGAAGGAGATTCAGAAGACATCGGCCAAATCGGTCGAGGAAATCCGGGAATCGGCACGGGAGGCGTTACGGCACATCATTCATGACTACAGCCGTTTCCGCATCGAGACCATCGACTCGTTTTTCCAGTCGGTGACGCGCAACCTGGCGCGGGAACTGGAATTAGGGGCCAACTTGTCTATCGAACTGAACAATACGGAGGTGCTGAGCGATGCGGTGGATGCCATGATTGAGAAGCTGGACCGGCGCTCACCGGTGCTCTACTGGCTGCTGGAGTACATCGAGGAACGTATCGTGAACGACCGCCGCTGGGATGTGTCGAAGGACATCAAGGGATTCGGACAGAATATTTTCGACGAAAGCTACATCGAGAAGGGAGAAGGACTGCGCCGGAAACTGGCCGACCCGAACTTTATTCCTTCCTACCGGGATGAGCTGAAAAGTATCCGTGAGGAGGTGCTGGAATTCATGAAGGGATTCAGCGAACAGTTTACGGGCTTGCTCGAAATGCACGGACTGACTCCGGCAGACCTGAAGAACGGCTCACGGGGCATCGGCAGTTATTTCAACAAGCTGGCTAACGGAAAGCTGAGCGATGACATCCGTAATGCCACCGTGGAGAAGTGCCTGGAGAGCGAGGAAAGCTGGACAACCAAAACGTCGGTCCACCGCGATGAAATCCGTTCGCTGGCGGCTTCGGAACTGATACCCTTGTTAGCAGAAGCGGAAAACCGTCGTCCGCAAAACAACTTGCTGCTTAACTCGTGTGACCTTTCGCTGCGCTACCTGAACAACCTGCGTTTGCTGGCACACATTGACGAGGAGGTACGCTTGCAGAACCAGGCGCACAACCGTTTTCTGCTGTCGGATACCAATGCCTTGCTCCACAACCTGATTCGGGAGGGAGATGCCTCGTTTGTCTACGAGAAAATCGGTACCACCATCGATACGGTGATGATTGACGAGTTTCAGGATACCTCACGCATGCAATGGGAGAACTTCCACCTGCTGTTGCAGGAAAGTCTGGCACAGAAGGAAGGCAGCCTCATCGTAGGCGACATCAAGCAAAGCATCTACCGCTGGCGAAGCGGCGACTGGAAAATCCTGGCGGGACTGGGCAATGACCGGAGTTTCCGCATCAAGGAATGTACGCTCGACACAAACTGGCGAAGTGAGGCACGCATCATCCGCTTCAACAACGAGTTTTTCACGGCGGCCTGCCAGACACTGAACCGGCGCTATCAGGAGGAACAGGGCATACCTTGTGCCCAACTGGAACAGGCGTACAGCGACGTGCGGCAGCGTTGTGCCAAGAAGGAGGAGAAGGGCTTCGTAAAGGTGACCTTCCTACAGGATTCCAAGGAGCGGCCTTACACGGAAGCGACCTTGGAACAGCTGGCCAAGGAAGTGGAACGCCTCACGGCAGAAGGTATCCGCCTCAACGAGATGGCCATTCTGGTGCGAAAGAACCGGAGCATCCCCGACATTGCCGCTTACTTCGACGAACATACCCCCTACCGCATCGTATCCGACGAGGCGTTCCGGCTGAGTGCATCGCTGGCAGTGAGCATGCTCATCGACGGACTGCGGTATCTTTCTTCACCCGACGACCGCATCGCACTGGCACGGCTGGCGGTGGCTTATCAGCAAGGGGTATTGCGCAAGGACATCAGCCTCAACACGGTACTGCTCGACGACCCGGCCCGTTACCTGCCGGCAGCCTTCCAGTTGCAGGCAAACGAACTCCGCTTCATGCCGCTGTACGAACTGTTAGAGAAGTTGTTCGTGCTGTTCGACATGCAGCTTATCGAGAAGCAGGATGCATATCTCTGTGCCTTCTATGATGCGGTGACGGAATACATGCAGAACAACTCGTCGGAGCTGACGGCTTTCATCCGTTTCTGGGATGAGAAGCTGAACGCGAAGACCATCCCTTCGGGCGAGATTGACGGCATCCGCATCTTGTCCATCCATAAGTCGAAGGGACTGGAGTATCACACGGTGCTGCTGCCATTCTGCGACTGGAAGATGGAGAACGAAACGAACAATCACCTGATATGGTGCAGCGTGGCAGGCACGGGAAAGGAAACCGACATTCCGCCGTTCAACCGTCTGGACATCGTACCGGTGAACTATTCCGGTGCCATGGCGGAATCGGTGTATCACGACGATTACCTGGAAGAGAAATTACAGCTCTGGGTGGACAACCTGAACCTGCTTTACGTGGCGTTCACACGCGCCTGCAAGAACCTGATTATTTTCGCCAAAGCGGGACAGAAGGGCACGGTTTCAGAACTGTTGTACGACAGCCTGCCCCTCATGCAGGAGGTGGAACTGCCGCTGACACAGGAGAATCCGGAAGACGATGCAGTGGGCGAATACGGGGAGCTCTGCACGGCGCACGATGAGAAGAAGGCGGGCAAATCCAACCGGCTTTCGTCGCCCCGCGAAGGAGTGCCCGTGAAGATGGAAAGCATCGAGACACACATCGAATTCAAACAGTCGAACCGTTCGGCCGACTTCATTCAGGGTGATGACACGGAGGACAGTCGCGGACAATACATCCGTCAGGGGCAGTTGCTGCACCAGGTGTTTGCCCACATCGAAAAGGCGGACGACCTTCCTTCGGCACTGGAACGGCTGAGCTTCGAAGGGGTGTTCGAATCGGAGGAACAGAAGCAGCAGATTCAGGGACTGGCACACTGGGCCTTGCAGCATCCTGCCGTGAAGGACTGGTTCAGCGGTACGTGGGAGCTTTACAACGAGTGTGCCATTGTCTACACCGACGAGCTGGGACAGATGCAGACACGCCGCCCCGACCGCGTGATGCGGAAAGACGGACAAGTGGTCGTGGTGGACTTCAAGTTCGGAAAGAAGAACGAGGCTTACCGCGCACAGGTGCAGGAGTACATGGACTTGCTCACGCAGATGGGCTACACCCACATCCGGGGATTCCTCTGGTACGTGTTTGCCAATGAGCTGGAAGAAGTGACGCTTCCGGCCTGAGTTTATTTTTTCACAACGATATTTCGACAATGCAATATATGGAAACTTTTTTGAAGCAGGTGGCCGCCGATTTGTACCGGAAGATGAACGGAGACTTCACGAAGGTGGCTGTGGTTTTCCCGAACAAGCGTGCCAGCCTCTTTTTCAATGAATACTTGGCACAGGAATCCGACCGCCCGGTGTGGTCGCCGGCCTACGTGAGCATCAGTGAGCTGTTCCGCCAGTCGTCGCAATGGGTGACGGGCGATTCCATCAAATTAGTGTGCGACCTCTACAAGGTGTTCCGTGAAATAACGGGCAGCAAGGAAAGTCTGGACGAATTCTACTTCTGGGGCGAGATGCTCATCAGCGACTTTGACGATGCTGACAAGAACATGGCCGACACCAAGGCGCTGTTCAGCAACTTGAAGGACCTGAACAAGCTGACGGGTGAATATGACTTCCTGGAAGAAGGACAGAAGGAAGCGTTGAGCCAGTTCTTCCGTAACTTCTCCATCGAGCAGGTCACGGAACTGAAACGGCGTTTCATCTCATTGTGGGACGTGCTGGGCGACATCTATACGCAATATAAAGAACTGCTCCGCGAGCAGGGCATCGCCTACGAAGGAATGCTCTACCGCGAGGTGACGGAGACCATGGACGTGCAGCAGTTTCCCTACGACAAATATGTGTTCGTAGGATTCAACGTGCTGAATAAGGTGGAACAAACCCTGTTCAGCAAGTTGCACGAAGCAGGAAAGGCCCTGTTCTACTGGGACTACGATACCTTCTACCTGAACAAGCATCCGCACGAGGCAGGCGAGTTTATCCGCCGCAACCTGAAGAATTTCCCCTCGGAATTGCCGTCTTCCCTGTTCGACCACCTGAACCATCCGAAAGAAATTACCTTCATCGAATCGCCTACGGAGAACGGGCAGGCACGCTACCTGCCGCAATGGATTCGGGAAAATCTGACGGAGAACGAAAAGGAAACGGCCGTGGTGCTCTGCAACGAGGCCATGCTGCAACCTGTGCTTCACTCACTGCCGGATAACGTGCGCCACATCAACATCACCATGGGTTTCCCGCTCTCGCAGACACCGGCCTACAGCTTCGTAAAGACGTTGCTGGAACTGCACATTGCGGGATACAATTCCCGTAGCGGACGCTACCAGTTTGCCGAAGTCATCAGCGTGCTGAAACATCCGTACACGCAACTGCTTTCCGGAGAAGCCGCTCCGCTGGAAAAGGAGCTGACGGAGAAGAACCGCTTCTATCCCCTGCCCTCAGAACTGGAACGGGACGAAGCCTTGTCGCTGCTGTTCAAACCGTGCAGCCACAACCTGGAGCTGTGCAAGCGGCTGGCCGATATCTTGAAGCAGGTGGCACAGCTGTATCGCAAGCAGGCAGCCTCCACCAGCGACGCCCTCGACCAGCTCTATCGCGAAGCCTTGTTCAAAAGCTTCACCATGGTCAACCGCTTCCATGCCCTGCTTGAAAGCAAGGACCTGGAGGTACAACCTGCCACCTTCCACCGCCTGCTGGTACGCGTCATGTCGACAGCCAGCATTCCTTTCCACGGAGAGCCAGCCATCGGTATGCAGGTGATGGGGGTACTGGAAACACGTAACCTGGATTTCCGCCATGTCATTCTGCTGTCGGTCAACGAAGGCCAGTTGCCCAAGGCAGGCGGTGATGCTTCGTTCATCCCCTACAACCTGCGCAAGGCATTCGGCATGACGACCATCGACCACAAGATTGCAGTCTATGCCTATTATTTCTACCGCCTGCTGCAACGGGCAGAGAAAGCTACGTTACTCTACAACACGGTGAGCGACGGCATGAATCGGGGAGAGATGTCGCGCTTCATGCTCCAGCTGCTGATTGAGTGGGGCTATCCCGTACAGCGGAAACAACTGGAGGCAGAGCAGTCGCCCATTGCTTCCTCACCCATCTGTATCCCCAAGTCGCCCGACATCATGAAACGGATGCAGAGCGTGTTCGACGTACGGGTAAATCCGAAAGCCCTTCTTTCCCCGTCAGCCCTGAACTGCTACCTGGACTGTCCGCTGAAGTTCTACTATAAGTACGTAGCAGGACTGGCAGCTCCCGAAGAAGTAAGCGCCGAAATCGACTCGGCTAAATTCGGAAGCATCTTCCACTACGCTGCCGAACACATCTACAAAGAACTCACGGCACACGGAAAAGTCATCAACAAAGACACCCTGGAAGCTCTGCTCCAGGAAGAAGTGAAACTACAGAATTACGTGGACAACGGATTCAAGGAACTGTTCTTCCATCTCCCTGCCGACGAGCGTCCGGAATACAACGGGGTACAGCTCATCAATTCCGCCGTAATTCTGCGCTATATCCAGCAGCTGCTTCGCAACGACCTGCGCCACGCTCCCTTTACCTTCGTAGGCTCCGAACAAAGGGTCATGGAGGACGTAGAGATACAGACGCCCAAGGGAGTCATCCGCTCGCGCATGGGCGGTATCATCGACCGCATGGACAGCAAGGACAACGTGCTCCGCATTGTGGACTACAAGACGGGAGGCAAGGCCGACACCCCGCCCAGCGTAGAATCGTTGTTCACGCCTGGCCCCAAACGTTCCAATTACGTATTCCAGACTTTCCTGTACGCCGCCATCGTATGCCGGAAACTGCGTGAACGAAATGATGACCGGAAAGTAGCTCCTGCCCTGCTCTACATTCACCGGGCTGCGGCAGAAGATTACTCGCCCGTCGTCCAGCTCAAGGAATCGTATAACAAAACCACTCCCGTGGAAGACTTTTCATTGCTGGAAGAAGAGTTCAGAACCCGCCTGCAGGCACTCCTGGAAGAGATTTTCAACCCCGACCTGAGTTTCAGTCAGACGGAAGAGGAAGACCGGTGTACTTATTGTGATTTCAAGGAAATATGTAAACGATAGAAACAGAATCAAAACAAGTGTTAAAAACACATTTTTCTCTGAACAATCCAAGTGAACCGGATGTTATAAAGATGTTTTTCATAGTAATAGATAAGAACAGTATTGGTATTTGTGAAAATATCAGCTGTAAGGACAAAAGCGTTTGTTCTTTAAAAAATAAGAGAGGCTGCATTTCCCCGGCAGCCTCTCTTAATTTTTATCCTCTACACAAATGTTTTTTATTCCTGATAATCATAGTACCACCAGTAGGTATCGCCAAACTCGCGACGCATACGGTTGCGTTCTTCCAGCGGAGAACCTTCTTTCTGCTGCAAGGTCTGGTAAGCCTTGAAACGATCTAAAGTCAGACTGTCTGCACGCGAAGATACAGTATCATTCCGCTGGACATGATACATTACCAATGCTTCCCGATAATAACGCGGCAAGGTATCTTCCGGCAAATAGAAATCGGGAACGGCCTGTGCAAAGCTATCCAGTTTCTTTTCAAGCAGCAAAGCAGAAAGGTAATAATCCAGCGACGTATATTTTCCCGTTCCCTTGTAGCAGATGTTCCGCAGGAATACCATGCGGTCTTCTCCCGTATATGGACGTGCTCCCAGCAGGTAATAAATGGAATCATTCGTATAACGGAGCGTGTGCAGGGAATCCGTTTCAAAGAACAATCCGTCGGAACGGTAATATTGCGGATAAGCAAACAACTTGTCGCCCATCTTTCCCAAGTGCGACAAGGCCACAGCACGATAGGCCGTCAGCGTACGGCTGGCCTCCAATGATTTTTCTCCTACGCGTAACACCTTGTCATACTCCCCGGCTCGCAGATAATGTTCCGCCTCCAGCTCATGATGAAACTGCCGGTTGGTACTGCCCACACACACTGTCAGCAGACACAACCCTAGCAAGATTGCCAGGTTACTGTTGACCAGCCCCCAGAGACTTCCTTCGTGATTCAACTGTACGCGGAAAACTCCACGCAGCCAGTAACCGATTCCCACGAACAGCAATACCAGTAAAGGCAACAGCCAGGTCCACGGAGTATGGTAGTCGGAGATATACACTCCACGCCCTACATCCGTCAGGGCACAAAGCACCAGAAAGGACGGCACATACGCCAGGGCACGCACCCTTCCCTTCAGTCCCAGCAGACTGTTTACCCCCCAGCGCAGCAACAGCAAAATCAGCGTAATGACCAGCGCACTGGCCATCGGAGCAAAGGTAGTCTTTCCATGTGCCAGCGAGAAATGAAGGGCTTCCAGCACATCGCGCTGGAACACATAAAGATATACAAAACTAAACAGAGAAAAAAGAAGACCGCATACAGCAATCATGATGCGTGCAGTCTTCTTATAAAATGCATTTGTGTAATCACTCATACAATATCAATTCAATCTTTCACTCGTTTTAATACAACTGCAGAACGGGCCGGCACATACAGTTTCAGCCATTCTTTCTTGTCTTTTGCATAAAGCGGGTCGGCACAGGTGAAGTGGCGGAGACTGTCGTCTGAGAAGCCGAATCCACCAAACTGCTTGTTGTCTGTGTTCAGAACCACATCGTAGGCACCTCTCGGTACGAGGAAGCCATAATCGGTAAACGAACGGGTCGGGTTGAAGTTGAACACAAACACCAAATCCTTGCGGCGATATGCCAGAATCTGGTCACCGTCGTTATGCCATACCTCGATGACATCCGATTTCTGGATGTTCTTCACGCTGCGAATCAGCTTGACCATCGCCTCATCGAAGTCGCCCAGGTAATGATAGCACAAATCCGGATTATCAACCAGGTTCCACTGACGGCGTGCATACTTGTATGACCATCCGTTACCTTCGCGCGGGAAGTCAATCCATTCCGGATGACCGAACTCATTACCCATAAAGTTCAGGTAACCTCCGTTGATGGTAGAAGCCGTGAGCAGACGAATCATCTTGTGCAGGGCAATGCCTCGTTCCACCACTCCATTCTCGTCGCCAATCTTGAAGTGCCAGTACATGTCGGCATCAATCAGACGGAAGATGATGGTCTTGTCGCCCACCAGTGCCTGGTCGTGGCTTTCGCAGTAAGAGATGGTCTTTTCATCCTTGCGGCGGTTGGTCACTTCCCAGAACAGGCTGGACGGTTTCCAGTCCTCATCGCGACGTTCCTTGATAATCTTAATCCAGTAATCAGGAATGTTCATGGCCATGCGGTAGTCGAATCCATAACCTCCGTCTTCGAACGGAGCAGCCAATCCCGGCATACCCGATACTTCCTCGGCAATGGTAATGGCCTTCGGATTCACTTCATGAATCAACCGGTTGGCCAGCGTCAGGTAGCAAATGGCATTGTCATCCTGATGACCGTTGAAGTAGTCACCATAGTTGCAGAAGGCCTCACCCAGTCCGTGACTGTAATAAAGCATAGAAGTCACCCCATCGAAACGGAAGCCGTCGAAATGGAACTCTTCCAGCCAGTATTTACAGTTGGACAACAGGAAGTGAATCACCTCGTTCTTGCCATAGTCAAAGCAGAGCGAATCCCATGCCGGATGTTCACGACGTCCACCCTGATAGAAATACTGGCAAGGATCACCGGCAAAGTTGCCCAGTCCTTCTACCTCGTTCTTCACGGCGTGTGAGTGTACGATATCCATAATCACGGCAATGTTCATCTGGTGTGCCGTGTCGATAAGCTGTTTCAGTTCTTCCGGTGTACCGAAGCGTGAAGAAGGAGCAAAGAAGCTGGATACGTGATAGCCGAAACTTCCATAATAAGGATGCTCCTGAATGGCCATAATCTGAATACAGTTGTATCCGTCCTTCGCAATTCGCGGCAGTACATTCTCACGGAATTCATTGTACGTACCAACCTTTTCCGCATCCTGTCCCATACCGATGTGGCATTCGTAAATCATCAGCGGAGCCACATTAGGCGTAAAGGTCTTTTTCTTGAACTTATACGGTTTCTCCGGATTCCATACCTGTGCACTGAAAATCTTGGTCTGTTCATCCTGCACTACGCGGGTAGCCCATGCCGGGATACGTTCACCACATCCACCTTCCCAGTACACTTTCAGCTTGTACAGGTCGCCGTGCTTCATGGCCTTTTCCGGCAGATTGATTTCCCAGTTGCCCGTCTTGCGCACACGTTTCATGCGGAAAGCCGGTTTCTCCTGCCAGTCGTTGAAATCGCCCACCAGGTAGATTTCCGTCGCATTCGGTGCCCATTCACGGAAGGTCCATCCCTTGTCAGTGCGGTGCAGACCAAAATACATGTGTCCGGTAGCAAAATCCGACAACGTCTTCTTTCCTACCAGTTCCTTTTCTTTTTCCACCACATGCTGATGACGACCGTTGATAGCATCGGCGTATGGTTCCAGCCACGGATCATTCTTTATGATATTCAATACCTTGTCCATAGTATTAGTAATTAGAAATTATTTGACACGTACTTTTACAATCACTTTTCTCACTCCGTCGGGAGTTACGCCCGGTGCATGCGCATCTTCCGGGAAGAAAATAGCAAACATACCCGGCTTTACGGTCAGGTAGTCAGTAGCCTGTCCTTCATAGAAGGTAATATCTTTTTCTGCATTGTAAGCAGCCTCAGGCAAATCCGTACGCGGCATATAGCCCATTACTTCCACCCCCGACAATGGAATCTGGATGTCGATGAAATCATTGTGTGTTTCCAGACGCGCTTCTTCCTTTGTCTTCGGACGTGCATCTGCAAAATTCACCATCAGTTCACCTTCCTTCAGCACTACCTTCCCCACTTCATGTGCCTGCAAGTCAGTTGCCTTCAGGAAAGCTACAGCCTCTGCAAACAAAGGATTCAGTGACACATATTTTTCCAGATTTTCCAATTTATCAATAACCATATTCTTTCAATTTTAAATCGTTAATATTTTATTCAAACTCATCTATCGTTTCATTTGTAAAATCGGCAAAGCGTTTCAGCTGGCGAAACACGTCGATAATCCGCTCCATAAAGTCCGGACGGGAAAAGAACTCATCTTCCACCCGGCAGGCCACCGTAAAGTCCTTGCAACGGATGTACTGCGGATAAGGAAAATCCTTCGGAAATCCCTTAGGCACCGTCTTCAGATGCGCCTCGCCCACCACCGGGAAATACTGCTTGAAAGCCGGATCTTCCACGATGGCACGATACTCATCAATGCGGTCGCACACCGACTGACGCACCGCCCGCAACATATCGGCAGGCATGCACCAGCTTCCTCCGGCCAGCATACAGTTGCCCGGTTCCAGATGAAGATAATAACCACAGTGATTGGATTTCTTTCCCCTTGCATTGATATACCCTCCGATGTGGGTCTTATAAGGAGACTTGTCGGAAGAAAAACGGACATCCCGGTAGATGCGATACGTGCAGTCACGCGGAAGGACGTGCGCCACACTTTCATCCCATGGCGAAAGGCGGGCAATCACCCCTGCCAGCAACTCCTCGAAGTCTGCCTGCACACTCAAATATTCCGCTTTATGTTCCTGAAACCACTCCCGGTTGTTGTTTGCCGCCAGTACTTTCAGGAAATCCAATATGCCCGGTATATCCATATTCTTTACTTTTGAGTCACACAAACTTACGAAATTAATTCTTATCTGTCGAATAAAACGATATTTTTTTACATTATCCCAGCAGATTCAACAGAAAATCGTGTACCTTTCCGTTGGAAGCCACCACTTCGCGGCCAGAATAGCATGAATCACCACCGGAAAAATCGGTCACCCTTCCTCCGGCATTCTGTACCAGCAGGATACCTGCCGCCACATCCCACGGACAAGTGAAGGCTTCGGCACGCGCTTCAAAACGCCCGTCGGCCACGTAACACATCTCGGCAGCCGCCGCACCGACCACCCGAATGCCTGCCACATGCCCGTAGCAGCCTTCTATCAGGCGGTTGAATACCGGCTTGTAAGCCTCCGTTTCGTACGGAAGACCGAAAGCCATAAAAGCCTCATCGGGTACAGCTACCTGCGACACCCGAATCTGTCGGTCATTACAATAAGCAGGCGCCCCCTTGTAAGTCCAGAAACACTCGTCGCGGCACACTTCATAAACCACCCCCAGCAAGATTTCCTCACGGTTACGCAAGGCAATGCTCACACAATAAGGTGCATGGTTATGAATGAAGTTGGTCGTACCGTCCAGCGGGTCAACCAGCCAGCAATACTCCTCGTCAGTGTGAGTTCCACTCCCCTCTTCTGCAATAAAACCTGCCTCGGGAAGCAACTCCCGCAGACAGGCAACTATTCTTCGTTCCGATTCCTTGTCGACATACGACACATAATCGTGTGCGTGCTTCTTCTCAATCCGCTCACGGCTGAACTTCTTCCGCTCCTCACGGATAAAAGCCCCCGTAGCTACAGCCAGTTCACGCACCTTCAAAGTCAGTTCGGATAATTCCATCATTATTTTTTCTCCTCCAATAAACGTCCGTATCTGAAAGTCCCTTTCCGGACAATATTTCCGTTGGCATCCATCTCTACGAATGGACCGTCCTTCTTTCCCTGCTTGAAGAAGCCCTCAAAGCGAGTGCCGTCCTTTTCAATCAGCACACCCTTTCCTTCTTCCTTTCCACGTACAAAGGAACCGGTATAGACAGAACCGTCGGCCATGTGAAGCACACCTTCTCCCTCGGCCATGTTGTTCTTCCACTGACCTTCGTATTCATCGCCGTTGGCCCACTTGTATTTTCCGGTACCCGAGCGCTGGTTCTTCGACCATTGCCCGTCGTACACCGCTCCGTTGGCCCAGGTGAAGGTGCCTTGTCCCTCCTGCTGTCCGTTCAGGAAATGACCTACGTATTTGTCACCGTTCGGATACGTATAGATACCCCTTCCCGTGCGTTCACCGTTGGCATAATCGCCCTCATAGCGTTCGCCGTTCTGGAAATAATAGATACCCTTTCCATCCTGCACATCATCCTTCCAGTCGCCCACGTACTTGTCGCCGTTGGTATAGTAGAAAGTACCCTTTCCGTGACGCATGCCGTCCTTCCAGTCGCCTTCATACTTCGACTTATCCTCCCACACCATGGTGCCCTTCCCGTTCTTCAGGTCGTTCTTCCATTCGCCGGTGTAGACCGCTCCACCTTTCCAGGTATAAGTACCCTGTCCGTTGCGCTTGTCATGATGCCAGGTACCGGTATATAAGTCCCCGTTATAATAGGTCATCGTACCCTCACCCTCCTGGTAGTCAGTGTACCACATCCCGTCGTAACGGTTGTTGTTCATGAAATAATACGTTCCCTTGCCGTGCTGCTGGTCCTCGAACCACTCTCCCACGTACTTTTCTCCGTCGCTGAAAGTGTAAGTACCTTCGCCCTGGCGTTTCCCCTTCACGTATTCACCTTCGTACACGTCGCCATTGCGGAACACCGTCTTTCCTTTTCCGTTCGGTCGGCGTCCTTTCAGTTCGCCGGTATATTCCGAACCATCCTTAAACTGGTAGTATCCCAATGACAACTGGGCCGAAGCCGATACCGAGCTGAATGCCAGCAAGGCAAATAAAAATAATGTATGTTTGTTCTTTCTCACGTTCTTAGTCCCTTTTTTAATTCCGCTCAAAAATAGTCTTTTTACTTTTGCACGAGCCGGAAGGTTTATACTTTTTTACCTGCCACTACCTCTATTAAGTTTTCTTTGCAGAAATAGCGCTGAGCCAGCGAAAGCAGTTCATCGGACGTCACCTCACGGATGGCAGCCAGCGACGCATCAAAGAAGTCGGGCTTCAATCCGGCCGTTTCGATGAATATCCAGGCATCCGAGAGCGAGAATGCCCCCTCGTACGAACGGCACATATCGCCCAGCATGTAGTTGCGCACCATCTCCAGTTCTTCTGCCGGCACCTTGTCCTGACGCAGACGATCCATTTCATGATACACTTCCGTGATGACAGACTCCATGTATTCATTGGCCGCCTCCGTACTCACCACCAGCAGACTCGTGCCCGGATAAGACACCAGTCCGGCCCCGATGCCGTAGGTATATCCCTTATCCTCACGGATGTTCGACATCAGACGACTGCCGAAATATCCTCCGAACAGCGTAACCAGCACACGCAGTTTCAGGTAATCAGGATGCTTGCGGTCGAGCGAAAAACCACCCATACGAAGCGAACTCTGCAGAGCATCCTCCTTCTCTACGTGAACCCGTTTGCGGGCGTCCTTCACAATGTTCCACGTGCGTTCCACCTTCTCTGCCGTACAACTTCCCCAGGGCGCTTCTCCCCAGTGACGTTCGATGCAGCGCACCACCTCGGGCGTTACCTTACCCGACACGTACATGGAGCAGTTGCCCGAATGATAGTGGCGGTGATAGAAATCCTTCAGTGCCTCCACCTGAATGCGTTCATAATCCTCCAGTTCGGCATAGCGTCCCAACGGATGCGAAGTACCGAAAAGCGAACGGTTCAGCTGCTTGCGGGCCAGTACATCCACCCGCTGGTTGTTCACCAGGAACTGCTGGCGGTTGATGTCGCAGATAATGCGGAACTGCTCTTCCGGAAACACAGACTCCTTCACCAGTCCGGCCACAATCTCCATGGTGCGGTCAAGGTGTTTCGTCAGTGTATACAACGTCACAAATCCACAGTTCACAGAAGAAGACAGGTCGAGCCACGCCCCGTAATAATCCAGCCGTTCGGCAATCTCGCCCGATGTCATGCGCACCGTTCCCTCACGCAGCATACGGTTGGTAAACACGGCCTGAAGCGACTGCGACTGGTCGAGCTGTCCGCTCCGCACCAACAGGTCAAAACGAATCACGTCTTCGTTTCCGGCCGAAAGCACATACAGCGGCATGCCGTTCTTCATACGGTGCAACTCCGGCTGCAAGATGGAAAAATGCTCCAGCTGACGGATGGCAGGCGCCACACTACGGTCGAGCTGCGTCATAGTGCCTCCTGCTGATTACGCAGAAACTCTTCGGCCCGTGCCAGATCCTGCGGTGTGTCAATACCAATGGTCTCCACTTCGCTGATGCCCACCTTGATGGAATAGCCGTTCTCCAGCCAGCGCAACTGCTCCAGCGATTCGGCCAGTTCGAGCGACGACTGCGGAAGAGATGTAATCTCCTTCAGCACCGGAGCGCGGTAGGCATAAAGTCCGATGTGTTTGTAATACGTATGTCCGGCCAGCCACTCCTTCTTGTCGCGGTTACGCTGGTAAGGAATGATGGAACGGCTGAAGTAGAGCGCCTTCATCTCCTTGTTCACTACCACCTTGGGCGAGTTCACGTTTTCCAGCGCATCAAATCCGTCGGCAGGCGTAAACGGTTTCACAAGTGTGGCAATCTGTGTTGACGCATCATCAAAGCAGGCCTTCACGGCTTCCAGTTGCGAACGCTGGATAAACGGTTCATCGCCCTGAATGTTCACCACCACGTCATAGCCGCTGCCCACCTTGCAGTAAGCCTCGTAACAACGGTCGGTCCCGCTCTTATGGTCGACCGACGTCATTACCACCTTTCCACCGAAGGCCTTTACAGCCGCTTCGATGCGTTCGTCGTCGGTAGCCACGTAAGCTTCGTCCAGCACACCAGCCACTTGTTCATAAACTCTTTGTATCACGGGTTTGCCTCCCAGTAGTGCCAATGGTTTGGCGGGGAAGCGTGTAGATGCATATCTTGCAGGAATAATTCCAATAAATTTCATGGTTATTGTATTTGGGTTATGCTTCGCAAATGTACGAATAAAAAGTGACAAACAGAAGATACATATTGAAATATCTCCACTTACAGAGATAAGGTTCGTTGATTGCGATTGACTCCCCGTCTGAGTATATTCGATATTGGCAAGGCTATTTACCCCTATTCGCTTCCTCTCTGTTTTAGTTCGTCTACCAATTCCTGATAGAGGGCTACAGGCCCATAATGCCACAGCTTAGTGCTTTCGTCAGCCAGTCTTTTGTAAGTATCCGAATGATAGAAGCAACGCAAAGCCTCTATCAGTGTAACGTGATGTTCATGGGCATAGATTTGCGCCACGCGGCTGACTTTGCCGGGCAGCAGCAGGTACAGGTTTTCGTTGGTTATGTCCAGATTCATAGATTGACCTCTTTAGAATTAATCATTTCGTCTATCTCCTCCATCAGCCATTGATGGCCTTGTGTATGCAGTACCTCGAAATTCTCCTCCAAATAGGGCAACACTTCGTATCGGTCGAACAAAGAGACCACCTCATCCCCACTCAACTGATACTTCTTTCCATACTGCTCGATGCAGAAAGAAAGGAAATAGGCGATATCGAGTTCTTTGTCTTTCATACTTATGCTTTTGGAGGGGTGAATAAATCAACAAAATTACTTCAATTATCACATAATACTCTTAAATTATATCTACTTTTATATTGATATTAAAGGCATTTGCAATAAATTCAATATCCTTACGTTTGGATTGCGTACTGGTATTTGTCATCAGATACCATCCGTTTCCTAAAGATTTCTGCTTGTCACCATATTTTTGTCCAAAGTATTGGAAACCAGCGGAATCTTACATTGTTTCAATCCCAATGAGCGGACACGTTCTACTCCAACTCTCCGAACAAATGTGACAAAGCTTTCCGCCGCATTTCTTTCCTGTATAACACTGCCGTCGGCGAATGTTATTCTCAATCTTGTAACAGGGTTCTTAACTTCCTTTGGACCAGTCTTCCCAATTTCTTTGTGTTCCACTTCTGGGTCAGGGAGAATTTCTTTAGCATCTATCTCGGCAGTAAAGTTACGTTTACGGCTCAGATGAACACTTAGGGGATTCCCCGGTACATAGTCCACAACCAACACAAGTTCCCTCTGTACAGGTTGTAATGCCGGTTCAATTGTTTTGCTTAACACTGGAAGGATTTCTTTTTTTATAATCTCTTCTTCCAATTCATTGGCCTTTCTTTCAAGGTCTTCATTTACCGGAAGTCCCTCTTTCCGGAGGGTTTCCATCGCTTTATATAAATCACTTAATCTGCTCATGATAGTTACTTTAATTCATTTTCTATCTCTTCAATACTCGGTAACGTACCTTTAAAGTCCGTCGGATAGAGTTTGGACAGTTCGTATTCTGAAATACCTATAGGCTGATTAGATGATTCCAAAGCATATTGAGCCAGCACATTATCTTTGGACTTGCAGATCAAAAGCCCTAACGTAGGATTATCAATTTCTTTTTTCAGCAGATGGTTTACAGCAGCGACGTATGTCCCCAGTTGTCCGATATATTCCGATTCAAATTTGCCAGTCTTTAGTTCGACAACCACATAGCAGCGGAGATTCAGATTGTAGAACAGCATGTCTATAAACTTTTCGGTTTGCCCTATCATAAGGCGGTATTCACGCCCCATATACGCAAAGCCTGTCCCAAGCTCCAAAAGGAAATTGCGGATATTCACCTCCAGCGCATCTTTCAATTCCTTTTCACGATATCCTTCGGTCATCGCAAGGAAGTCGAACTTGTATGGATCTTTGGTCATTTCCTGCGCAAGGTCACTTTGCGGAACAGGTAGTGACGCCTTGAAGTTGGTAATGGCCTTCCCCTGCCGTTCGAAGAGATCTGTATCCATAAAGTTCAAAAGGACATTCCGACTCCAACCGTTTTCGAGCGTCTTCCGCACAAAGAACATCGCCTTCTCAGGCTCGTTGAAACATTTGTCCATGATATATTTGTGATGCCCCCAAGGAATACGCCAAATGGCGCTCTCCTGTAATTCACCCCCAAGTTGGGGGTGAATTGTAAACCACTCATTATAAAGCAGATAAAACCTTTTGGCATATCCAATGCTTGTTTCCGAAAGCCCCTTTACCCCCGGCAGTTTGGCACGCAGGTCCGAGCTTAAATTTACAAGGAATTTTTCGCCCCATCGGCTTTCCGCATGAAGCGTCACAATATCCTTTCCCAACGACCAGTAAAATTGCAGCATTTCACTGTTCACATGGGTTGCCGCCTTTATCTGGCTATGCTTGTACCTCTGGCTGAGTTCCTCAATCCAGGAGGAGTAATCTTTATCTATGTTTGCTAAGTGGGTCATATTATTACTTAATTCATTTGTTACAATGCTTATAAGCATTGCCCTATAAAAGCTCCAAATTACTTTTTTTGAAGATAGTATCAATTTGATGGTTTTGAAGACCTACAAAAGATAATATACAACATATAAGTAAAACTCTTATTTTTCTAGATTCTTTAAATAGTTCCATTCCATCTAATGCTTTAGGCTTCTTGCATTTAGGTAAAAAATGAGAAAAATAATGCCGTGAATCAATCACTGCTTCAATATTTATACTGGCTTTATTTATTAGTTCTACATCTTCAAACTCAGCAATTAATTCACTTAATAAGGTGTGGAGCTTTGTTTTTTCTTTTTTAGATATTGATTTTTTCTTATGATAAGAATCATCTCTAAACCTCCACCAAAATCCTTCAATAGCTTGTATTATAACTAAAAAATCAACACTACTATATAGTTTTTGTTTCTTCAAGCTACTTATTAGATGTAATCTTATTGGATATAAGTCTTCAGGAACATTATACCATTTTCTTAACATTTCAGGATAGAATTCTTTTATTGATAGATAATCAAATAGATAATAATGAATTCTATTATTCTTATAAACATTTTGTCTCTCCGTAAATGGATGGATAAAATTAATTATCACACCATTTTGTTCATTTTCATGTAGACATGTTTCCTCATCAAATATTGTAATGTCAGAAGATCTTACGATATCAAAGGTGGCCAATGATAAGAAATGCTCAAAAGTACGAATATCCGCAAGCAAATCTATAATAGAGGACTTATTTCGTTTCAATATTTTAATGTAAGTATATTGTTCAAGCTGAGGAGAAAGAGAAGTATCTGTATAATCAATCCCTTTCTTTAAGATTATTGATGTATTATCATTAACCTGAATATTACAAATTATATCTTTATTATTTTCATTTTTTGTATGAAATGAGATACTGATTTGGCTAATTTGCTTACTATTCTTGTCAAATGATAGCTTTGTTTGTAAGGCTTCTGGATGACACCAATAACTTAATTCAGGTATTCTAATATTTGCTGAATATTGTCTCTTTTCATCAAGTCCACCAATATGTTTACCTATAAGTAAATAATCACATTTATATCTAACGATTGGGAAACCAGCACTAAAATTCAAAGAAGGGAACTTAGAACATCCAACTAACGTAATAGCCTTAGCACCTGATGTATTTCCATATATCAGATGTTCCCCATTGCCATTAAATATATCGTCATTAAAACTTCCTATTAATTCTAATATAATTTTTTCATTCGGATAATATTTAAGAGTACCAGCAACTTTTATATTTGGAACCGATGGCAAATACCAATATCCTTTATATTCCAGTTTCTTATCTAAATTAATATCTTTACTCATAATAAAATTAATATTCTTCAGGTTTTATTGAAGTATCTGGATCCATTATTTTCACATCATCATAAGTAAGTCCATAAAGATGATAAACCAATTTATCAATCTCATGTTCTTCTAAAGAAGTGTCAGCATTTGGATCTAATTGTTTAGCCGCCAATATAGAATTTACAAATTCTATTATCGGCTGCTGTTGCTCTTTACCAACTAAAGCAATTGGTATATTACGAATATGTTCAGGTACTATATGATAATCACCACTTCTTATATCTGTTAAAAGTATTGAAGCATATTTGGAATTTAAAATTCCTAATAAATAGAGCAGATCAACTTTTCGAGAAAGCCCCTCCATTTCACTGCGTTTTAACTTGGAAAATTTTTGAATACTGGAAGTAATACTTTTATTTGAAACATTCTTTAAGTCTTTCCATAACAATGCCATACGTACTTGCTGTTCACAATAAAATTCTCCATTTAAATCAATTGATACTTTCAATTGCCCTAAAGAATTAATAAGCAATTTTTTATTGGTATATAACTCTTCAAAAGTAGGTCGACTTAATTCATTAGGACTTCTTTTTGTTCCCCATTCTAGAAATCTTACACGCTTAATATTATATGGTTCTATATCCTTTCCTTCAATATATTGTTTGCAATGAATACTATCGCATGCATTGCTGATCAAATCCTCTTTTTTAAACTTCCCTTTTGCTTTCTTTTCATCTGAGTTTAATACCATACCTTTACTTATATAACAGAAATCACCCAAAACATACATATCCGGATGTCTATTAGCATTTCGATCCTCTAAAGTAAAATTCCATATATAAGTATTACAGTCTTGAATCAAATGCTCCAAAGACTTGGAATAGCTACGAGTTATATTTTTATCTTTATCTGCATGAGAAACTACAAATTCTGTTACCGAATGAGATTTACGAACGAATGGAATACAATTTGTCACCGTTGCATTATCAAAGACTTTTACGTTGTATAAGTCAACAATTTCCAAAAGATCATACTCTTCAGTAATCATTTTCCGCATTTTCTTTGCATACAACTGATTACTTAAAGGATAAGGAACGATCATGGTAAAGATTCCATCATCTTTACAAAAATACCTGATACTAATTTCCATAAAAGCAATATATAAATCCCATTTCTGATAGAGGGTTTTATACCGCTTGTCATTAGATAACTTTTCTCTTTGTTTTTTAAGTTCCTCTTTTTTTAATTGCTCTTTTGCATCGATATATGGTGGATTTCCAATTATAATATCAAATCCATCCTTTACCCCAAACATCCATTCTGAGTCAAAAAAGGGAGCAAAAGAATTCTGATCAAATCTGTCCCAAGTCTGAATTTGCATCGCCTCGTCATTACCTATAGATCCATTCTTTATAAGTAAATCAGCTATCTCGCATTTTAGTTCTTTTATTTTATCCTTATACTTCTCTTTTGCTTTATGCTTCAAATAAAAGATTTTGTGATTTATATCTTTCATTTGCTGCATTTTTTCCTTTACTTTTCCATCGTCAAATAAAGGAAAATCATTTTTCTTGTTCAATCCTATAAGTGTATTGGCAGCCACAAACTTAGCCTCAAGATTTGGCAATGGGCGGATTCCGAAATTATCTTCTGGCTTATTGTTTGTTTTTTGATCTACTACCAGCGAAATGAAAAAGCGTAACTTACATATCTGAATGGCTATTGATTGTATATCAACACCATACAGACAATTCTCTATCAGATATAGTTTTCTTTTGTAATCAGGATTTTTAAGTTGGTCTTCAAAGGTCTCGTTTATTTCTTTCAGTCGTTGTTCTCGTTCTTCGAATGTTTCTGCAAGAAAGGCATTATGGCTCTCTTTAACCGCTTCATCCAATACCATTTGTTTCCACACATCATTTGACGGGTCTAACTGTGATAAAACATGAACCATCTGCTGAAGCATCCCCACAGGAAAAGCCCCTGATCCACAAGCCGGGTCAAGCACCTTACAATTGTATATGGCATTCATAATGCTATATTTCTGTTCATCCGTCAGTGTCAATTCTTCGTCAGTATATCGCAACAACTTACGATATTCTTCTTCAAGCTCACTTCCTACGACCTGTTTTAAATGCGCCACAAGACTTTCGTCCACCATATATTGCACAATTTCCCTTGGGGTATAGAACGAGCCTGTCTGCTTGCGGGCAGTAGTGTGAGTTTCAGGATTGTATGAAGCCAATAAGTTTTCAAAAACCTTTCCCAACAATTCCGGGTCAAGTGAAACTTCCTGATCGAAAGGAGTATTCTCTTCAATCGTAAAATTATATCTACCGAAAATTTTTATTATACCCGTTACGTGTTCATTATACTTTTTCTTATCATTAAAGAATGTAGATAAATCGGCTACTATATCATCGCTAAAAAATAAATAGTCTGGAACAACCAATGCCTTTTTAACCTCCGCTGTGTCAGAAAAACCATCCAAATAAAACTTCTCTTTTTTATTATCCAGACAGTCGAACAAGCCTCCGTTCAGGAACGGTACAGTTTGATTGGCCAAATCAATGAATAATTGAGGATTCTTAAACATTGATTCATATCGCATCAATTTATTGTCGTTAAAATCAGAACTTGAAGGCGTTCCTTTGTCTGTTAACCTTCTGAAATGTCTTTCGCTGAGTTCACTCTTTCCTTCTTTAGTAATTGGACTGTTCAGCATGGCAAAGAACAGGTTCTGAAGAATAGCTTTGTAGTATTTGCTTTCCAATGATTTTTCTTTAAAGAAGCCAAACTGTTCATTGGGAGAGAAATCTTTTAAAAGATTATCAGCTATATATTTTTCATCAAAAAATTCGTTAGGAATCAAACCTTTTTGCTTCAAAAACCACACAAAAATTAATCTTGTTATCAAACGGATGATACTTTCTGCATTATATTTATCATCATCATTTGGATCGTCCAAATCGTTAGGAAAACGTACTACATCCAATGCACAAGCAAACCAGTTTTGTAACTCTTTATAAAAATCCGTTGTAAGTTTCTCAACAGAGAAACGGTTACGTAAATCCTTATAATCAACGACTCTTTTTATTTCATCACCCTCACTTTTCTTACAAAGCAGATATTCATCAATCGTTCTTTTTCCTTGAAGACTTGTTCCCACTAAATATGAATATCTGCGTGGATTACTGTATCTTTGGGTGCCTCGTGCGGAATCGTCTGCCGAGTCGAGTGTAATCTCGATCAGCGAGAAGCGATAGTTTTCATTGCTGTCTTCGGGCACAAAGATAACCAACGCCCTGTCTTTCATTTCATCGGCAAGCATTCGGAAGGCTTCCTTGGAGAGCGACACGCGGGCATCATGTTTGGACTGATGTTTCACTTCATAGACTACCAGCTCGAGTGACTGGCACGTGCCGAGCTTCACGGCCTCAGTAGAATAGATCATTTTGGTATTGAACCATACTTCCTCTTCGGAGGGAACAAAATCCTCGGGAAGGAAGCTGTTTTGCAGAAATCGTACAAACTCTCGGCGGCTATATGCTTTGTTGAATTCCATAATCAAATCTTTTATCTCTTTTATTTATGAAGTTTATTGCAGTTCTTCGCTTAAAATCAATGTTTCTTCTCCATCGTCCACTTTGTTTTGATAACTGATGATGCGTGCCAGGTATTCAGCGGAGATTTTCAAGGGCAATTGGGCTGCATCCTTTGGTGTCAGTTGATTGATAAACCGTATCTCAAAGCCAGACAATGCATCGGCTCTCACCACTTGTACCAAATCTTCAAGATAATCCTGAGGCAATATCTGATTATTTGCAAAACTCCGAATTTTTCTATATGCGTTTATCTGCTCTTTCTCGTTCTGTTCCCTTACATCACTGCTGAAGAGTGATGATTTCACCCGCTGATAGACAGTATCGAAGTTTTTGCTCAAATCGACCGGTTTCTCGTGTCTATCTGCTTCGAACAGCGAAATGGCCTCTTCAGCCGAAATCATGGCAGGAGGATTGGTCGCATCGCTTATCTTAAAAACGAAGTCATCGCCTTTGCGTCCGAACATCAAGACACCTTTCTTAGGCTTTTCCGCCTTTCTTGCCGTTCGGGCACGATGAGGTATTTCCAATGCGGCATCGTAATCTTCAGTACCCTTCAGGCCGTTGAGCAGCTTGCGGTAGGGTGTGTCCCACGAAGCCTCTTCGCTACGGGCAAACTCCTTGCGATAGCGCTCCTTGAAGAAAGCCTTCACCTCTTCTTCTTTGGTCAGCGCCTTTGTGTCTTCGCCCATAATGGCGTGAATCATGGCCATTTTGAGCGTGGAGATTTCTTTGGTTCTTGTTTCGGCTTCGCCTACATCGGTGGGGAAATAGTTGTATATATACAGATGCTCGAATACTTTCTTATTGACACGATTGATACGCCCGATGCGCTGGATAACGCGGGTCGGATTATAAGGTATGTCGTAATTGAAAATGGCGCCCGCACGATGCAGGTTGTAGCCTTCGGATATGGCATCGGTGGCTATCAGGACATGATAATCGTTCCTCTGCAAGGCAGGTTTCATACCTGCGTCAAAATTGGCTCGGATAAGGTCCTTGTTGGCAGGGGTGGCATCGGCCGAGGTATATTTCATCACAGGCAACCCCGCTTTGGCAAGCGCGTCGCCCAGATAGTTTACCGTGTCGGCAAATTCGGAGAACACAATGAGTTTACGCTCTGGCTCGTTCTTCATTTTTTCTTGGACAATGCGGATGAAGGAGTCCAGCTTGGGGTCGTTCTTGATTGTGTTGTCCTTGCCAAACCATTGTTCACGCAAACTTTTGAGCAATCGGATGTCCGACTCAACATCTGCCACAAAATTGTCTTTCACATATTTCATGTCTATCTCAAAGAACCCTCGGGCTTCGTACTTTTCGAAGAGTTCTTCGATTTCTTCCATGCCATCGTCGCTTGTGTCATAGAAAGCAGACACATCCGGCAGATTTCCTTTCTTGAATACAGGTATCTTGTTCCGTTTCTCAATCCATCGGAGCATGTGTTCGGAAGACTGAATCATGTATCCCAATGAAGCCTGGAATGCCGCTACCGAACTCTCGAAACGAGCTACCAGCAGGTGGCGCATAAACTTGGAGATATTGGCCTGTCGCCCAATCAAAAGATTGAAATTTACACCTGTCTTGTCTTCGAGTTCCTTTGCCAGCTTTTCTTGCAAATCTTCGTGAATATAGAGGGCTGGCGAATAGCGGGCTGCCTTGAAATGGTAAACGTTACTACCTTCTTCCGAGGGGCTGATCCGTTCCAGCGTAGAAAGATACAAGGTCTTCAATCCGCTCAAATCATATTCAAGTTCTTCAGGGTCGTCGGGCAAGACCAGCTGAATGTGCTGCTGCTTCAAATCTTCGGCGTATTCAGGAATGTCCAGCAGGTCCAGACGTGAACGGCGAACGACCAGCGGGCTGATGATAGAGCGGATTTTCTTGGCCATATCGCTGACTTGCGTTTTTATTTCTTCGTCAGTTTTTTTACCTTCTCTTTGCTCTTCACGCAATTTTTTATACTTGCCTATCAGGTCCTTGAATGAAGCACCCAAGTTCTCGACAGTCTTCAATGTAGAGTTTGTAGGTATCTGGAAGAGTTTTATCAACGCATAAATGTCGGCAGGCTGGTTGTTGAAGGGAGTAGCCGTCAGCAACAAGACTTTATTGTTGAAACACAGATTATGCAACAGGGCATAATCCTGCGTATATTCATTGCGGAAACGATGTGCCTCGTCAATGATAATCAAAAATTGCTCGCCAGGTTTCACCAACTCCTGATAATGCAAAAGAGCCTCTTCTATTTTTCCTGAACTGAACACAGTAGCCGTAAAGCCGAACTCATCGCGATAGCCTTCCCACTGCTTGTACAGATGCGGAGGACACACAATGATGGTCCGCAACTTCAGATTGCGGGCGATGGTAGAGGCTATCACACTTTTGCCCAGACCTACCACATCGGCCACAATAGCGCCGTTATGGTTGTGCAAAGCGTTCAAAGCCATCTGGACAGCATCCGTCTGGTATCTTAAATTCGAATACTTTCCTTCCGTAATATCATGTGGGGTCAGGATATTGTTGGAGGTTGGGATATTGAAGTATTCTTTCAGAACTCGGATGTACATAAGGTATGGCGAATAGAGCTGTTCGTACCAGATGCGTTTCATTACCTTGTTTTCCCATTCGTCCAAATTGTCTTTGCTTGCAATGGTCACAGAGTTGTCCCACAATTCATCAAACAGCTTTTTCCCCTCTTCGTATTCCAGCTTGTCATTAAAACGGGCGTTCAGTTCCAAACGTCCTTTCAGTCCCTGATAAGACAGATTGCTTGAACCTGTTATCAATACTCCAGGCAGTTCTCCGCCTTCGTTCATCTGGTCATTGTAGGCAAACAAATACATCTTCGAATGACAGGGTTCGAGAGTCTTGCGTATCTCCAAAGTGCCATCGAGTATTTTGCCATAGAACATTTTGAATTGTTCCAATTTGTCAGCAGAGTCAAGGAGGTCTGAATCATTAAATAGTTTAATAAACTGTGTATAGTATTCTTCTTTCACCAAATTGCGTGACACAAAACCTTTCCGAAAGTTTTCTACCTCGCTGATACGCTTGGATATATGCAGGTCAATATCCAGTCCTACAAGTATTCTGATCTGTTTGTCTTTCAGTTTTTCAGATAGTTGGATATAACCCGAATAGTAGAAATAGCCGACTAGTATATCGACTGCATTTGTTTTGGGCAGAATGCCGTTTATAATATCGGATAAGAATTTTTCCTTATTTGTTATAAAACTATTACTCATTCTTCATTATTATCAAATAGAAGCTTTTTATTAAGCCAATCCGGCCTTCTCATAACCGATTTCGCAAATATAAAAAATAGTCAAAAAAAGGAGTCTTGAAAAATGAAATATAAACCTGACTAACCTAAAAATAAAAGAAAATATTGTCAGCTGCCCCCATCTCCTCCATCCACTCCTGATAAAGAGATACTTGGTAGATTCAAAAAAACGACTGAAATGTACATATTACCATTTCTGTATCATATTATTTATCCATCAGAAGAGGCCTGATCGTGTTTGCCAGATGTGAATAGCTCACCATTCCTCCCCGACCTGTCCTACTTGTCCGAACCAAGACAGGCGTAACGCTCAATATACCAGATTCTTGCAAATAGGGAGAAATGACCGAGTTGACAAACTCTTGCTCCTTCTGTCCTTCGACGACAATGTACACACGTTTCATAACTGCCCTCCTATCATGTTTTTCTCCCACAAATCACTGAGAGACAATTCGTAATCGTCCATCCATTTTTCCAGCTCTTCCCGTTCCAGATGACGAAAAACCGATTGGTTGTCTGCCCTGTCCACCACAATAATGTCTTCCACCTCAAAGCAATTGACCAGATTGGTGGATTGAGTAGACAAAATAATCTGGCTTTTGAGCGAAGCCTGCTTGACTAGTTGGGACAGTTTATTGATAGCGGCCGGATGCAAACCCAATTCAGGTTCATCAATAATTATCACTTCCGGCATCTTGGACTGCAACAGTAAGGTTGTAAGGGCTATAAAACGCAAAGTACCGTCCGAAAAGCTATAACCATCGAGGTACATATCTGTATCCCTCTCCTCCCATTCCAGACGAATTCTTTCCTTGTTGTTGGCATCCGGACGGAGCTTGAAGCCTTTGAAATAAGGAGCAATGGAACGTATCACACCCTCTATCAAGCGGAATGTCTTTTCATCGTTCAGCATCAATGAATACAGGTAAGCGGCAAGATTGGAGCCGTTATCACGCAAATATTCATTGTCGTTAATCGGGCAATCTCCACGCATGGGAGAAGTGGCACTGGTATCGTGAAAATGATAGACTGTAAAGCTACCTAAATACTTTCTCAAGTACGCAGCCCTCCATCTTTTATTATCCTTCAAAGAGGATTCTTCTACGGCAGAATCCCAAATCGTTCTGTTCCACTGTGAGTAATCCTTTTCTGGCTTATGACAGTTATTAAAAAAATCTCCCGTTTTTTCAATATAGCCTTTGTTCGATTGCGATGGTTTAATCTCAAAGAAAAAAGCATTTGTATTGTCAAAATCAATCAATCCCTGGATAGACGGCGATACTTTTCTTCCCTGACGCAGCAAGTTATCAATCCCCCCTTTAGACAAGGTATAACTGCCAAAGCGTTGCTCATATATTGCCTTGGTCAATTCAAAGAATGAAATGAAATTACTTTTTCCAGCTCCGTTTGAACCAATTAACACATTCAGTCGATTCAAAGGCAGCGACAAGTCTTTAATGGACTTGTAATTCTCAATCAAAACCTGCTCTATCATATTCTATCTTAAATTCCGCTTTACCATAAACAAGCACTTTCTCTACCGGTCTTCTGTATATTTCCAGTTAAGACTGTACCTGCGCATACGCTTCTATCCGTCATCCTGATTCAGATAGTTACGTAATATGCAAAATTAGAAAACTTTCTCAAAAGCCCTGCAACAATCACCCTTTTTATTGAAAACGTACAACTAAATTCAGTACTTCCAAAACTTTTTTCTTCAAGTAATAATGACCCATAAAAAACGCAAGTCCATTCAAAACAAAACGCCTTTGCGTTTTAGATCAAACGCAAGTACGTTTTAAGTAAAACGCAAGGGCGTTTCATCTTAAACGTAAGGGCGTTTTAGTCCAAACACAAAGGCGTTTTCCAGAGGATTTTTACACCTCTGAAAATCAGCTAATTACATTTTCTTAAATTTTACGGATAACCCAGTATCCTCCCACTACCTGCAAGAGCATTCCGGGAATACCGATGCGGAAATCCTGCAAGGCAGTGAACAAGCTGCCGGAAAGTGCCCACTCACCCAGCGTACCAGCCAGCTGATAGAACAGCACCACGGCCAGCAGCAACGGCAAGGTGACTTTCTGAAAGCGGGCTGCCACCAGACCGGCCCCCACAGCCAACAGCACAGATTTCAGCAGGATGGCAGGCAGCACGGCAGGTGCAGGCATACCGAACCACCATGAGTTGAGCAACGGCGAGAGTACGGCCGTCAGCAGTCCGGCCTTCCAGCCGTATTTATAGGCTCCTACCAGTGTGAAGAAATAAATGGGCAGCCAGGTGACTCCTCCCTGCGGCACCAGGTGGAAAAGCTGGGGCAGGACAATGTTTCCGGCCACAAACAGCAGGGCGGTGACGTAGGTCTTCACGCGACTGTATCCCAATGTGTAAAGTTTTACGGTTGTTTCCATGTGTATTCGTTATTTTTCTGAGATTGTTTTTTCTTTTTCTCCGGCTTCCCTCATGCGGCTTACAAAGTCTTCAATCACGGGATAGAGTTCCACGGGATTGTCCGACACGTCGCAAAGGGTTTCCAGCGGACACCGTCCTGTACGGGTGCGGTTGATGATGCAGGGCACTTCTTTGGCATAGGCCACCTCTACCCCTCCCTTCCGGAGCAAGGCGAGTGCAGGGGTGCTGACTACACGGGTCCATACGCGGGACACACCGCCCAATACCATCAGGGCTGCCGCTCCCTTTCCGATGACTTTATCGGCCAGCCAGGCTCCTTTCAGAAAGGCGCGGTCTGTGGCGTACAAGTCGTACAGGTCGGCCACGCCCCGACGGGAGAACATGCGGGTTTCTTCGCCCTGACGCACCACGCAGGAATAGTTTCCTTCGTTCAGCAAGCGTATCAGTTCGTCCATCACAGTGTTTCCTGTTTCAGTTGTTCCACGTAAGCATCAATGCGGTGAAGCTCTTTCGGAATGTCGATGGACTGCGGGCAGTGCGGATTACATTGTCCGCAACCGATACAGTGACTGGCCTGACGGAGTTTCGGCACGCTGCGGTCGTAACCCACTAGGAAGGCACGGCGGGCCTTCACGTAATTCTCGTCCATGCGGTCTTTCGGCATGTTGCCCTCGTTCACGCACTTGTTGTAATGCACCAGTACGCCGGGGATGTCGATGCCATACGGGCAGGGCATGCAGTATTTACAGTCGTTGCAGGGCACGGTGGGATATTTCTGCATCAGGTCGGCTGTATCGAGCAGGAACTGGTTTTCCTCGTCGGTAAGCGGCACCAGCGGAGAATACGTGCGGAGATTGTCTTGCAGATGCTCCATGTAGGTCATGCCACTGAGTACGGTGAGCACCTTTTCCGGCGTACCGGCAAAGCGGAAGGCCCACGATGCCACACTTCCTTCGGGATTACGCTCTTTCAGGCGGCTGAAGATGTGGTCGGGAATGTTCGACAGGCGTCCGCCCAACAGCGGTTCCATCACCACCACCGGAATGTTCTTGCTGCTCACCTGCTCGTACAGGTAGTCGGCATTCACGTTACGTCCCGATGCGTGCTGCCAGTCGGAATAGTTCAACTGAATCTGCACGAAGTCCCAGTGCACCTGGTCGTGCATGGCCAGTGCCCGGTCGAATTCCTCTTTTGTGCCATGGAACGACCAGCCCAGGCGGCGGATACGTCCGGCTTCGCGCTCCTTGAGCAGGAAGTCGAGCAGACCGTTGTCAAGGAAACGGCCCTGCAAGCCGCTTTTTCCGGGAGCACCCAGCATGTGCAGCAGGTAATAGTCGATGTAGTCCACCTGCAGGTTCTTCAGCGAGTTGTGGTACATCTTTACTCCGAAATCATAGTCGGAATTGGAGAAGTTCGACATTTTGGTGGCCACGAAGAACTTGTCGCGCGGATGACGCTTCAAGGCGATACCCGTCGACTTTTCCGACCAGCCCTGCACATAGACCGGGGCCGTGTCGAAATAGTTCACGCCATGTTCGATGGCGTAATCCACCAGCCGGTTCACTTCTTCCTGATCGATGACGTTGCCGTCGCCACCCGGTGCCGGAAGTGTAGGCCAGCGCATACAGCCATAGCCCAGCAGCGATACCTTATCCTCGTTGGGAGGGAACTGGCGGTAAGTCATCTTGCCGACGGGCACTTCCGTAGTGCTTTCGCCGGCTTTTTTCTTGTCGGGCGTACAACCGTAGAAAGCCGCTGTGGCTCCCACCGTACTGATGCCGACTATTTTAAGGAAATCTCTTCGATTCATCTGTTTTTTCTCGTCCATTCTCTTTCTATATATAAAGGTAAGACAATCCGATTAAAGTACACGATGGCGTTCATGGCCTTCCACGTAGATGGCACTCAGCGGACGGGCCGGACACAAGTTCTCGCAGGCTCCGCAACCGATGCAGCGTGCTTCGTTCACTGCCGGAATCTTCAGTGAATCGGGGTTCGACGGGTCGGACGGAACCATGGTGATGGCGTTCACCGGACAATGGCGGGCACAGTTGCCGCACTCCTGCTTGTCGGTAAGCGGAATACACAAATCTTTTACCCACACGGCATGGCCTATCTGGATAGAAGACTTCTCTGCCTTGTCAATTTTCAGGATGGCTCCGGCGGGACATACTTCGGAACAGCGCGTACACTCCGGACGGCAGTAGCCGCGTTCGTACGACATGTAAGGCTGCATGAAAGTATCCAGCGAATGAGAAGGACGGAGCACTTCGTTCGGACAAGCCGACACGCACAGCTGGCAGGCCGTGCAATGCGACTGTAGATGGCGGAGTCCGCGTGCGCCCGGAGGCACAATCGGAGTCTGGCGTACCGGCTCTTTCTTGTCCACGATGTCGGCCAGTCCGCCGTCCATCTTGATGGCCTCGGCCTTCTTGGCTACCTGTGCTTTCAGTACCGAACCGGCCAGCAGCAAGGAACCGGCCAGGAACTCGCGTCGTCCGGCGGTACGGTCGGCTGTTTCCGGTGCCGGAGTTTCTGCCTTTTCGGCTTTCTTTCCGTAGGCAAACCGATAGCCGATGACTCCCTTATGGCATTTGTCCAGACAGTCCATGCAAGCCACACAGCGGCTGCCGTCTATCGCATGGTTCTTCACATCGATGCAGGCAGCCTTGCAATTGCGGGCGCAAAGCGTACAGCCGTTGCATTTCTCCTTGTCAATCGTGATGCGGAACAAGGCAAAGCGGGAGAAGAATCCCAGCACGGTGCCCACCGGACAGATAGTATTACAATAGGTACGTCCGTTGCGTGCCGCCAGTACCACTACCAGTACCAGCATGACGGCTGCCACTATCAGCACCGGCAGACTCTTGAGCCAGACATCCACCGAATAGAAGGCATAGCTGTCCATGCGTTCGGCCATAGAAGCCAGCAGGTTGTTTCCCCACATCCACAAAGGTTGCAGGAAGCTGTGTGCCGCACGGCCGTACACGGCATACGGGTCAAGCAAGGCTACCAGGGCATGCACACCCAACAGCATCGCCAGCACAAACACTGCCAGCACACCGTAGCGCAGCCAGCTTTTCGGCTTGGAATACGTGTAGGGCATCTTCTTGCGTCCCCGGCCCAGACGGGCCACCACATCCTGAAACACCCCCAACGGACAAATCACCGAACAGTACACCCTGCCCGCTATCAGCGTGAGTAATATCAAACACACGATTACACCGACATTCAACGCCAGCAGAGCCGGAAGAAACTGTATCTTCGCAGTCCAGCCGAGCCATGCATGAAGCACGCCCGTGAAATCGACGAACAACAGCGTCACGAATACCAGGCACAGCATCCCCAGCGTGAGCCTGACTTTTCTCAGCATATTCACAGTAAAAGCAATTTTAGTTAGTTATTATATTCTTTCTATCACGTTTTCGTGGTAAATCCTCACAAAAATAAAAGGAATTGTGTTTCGAAGAGTCTTTTTGCGCAGTTTTTTGTCCCAAATAGTATAAATATTCGATTAACTTACGCGCAAAGGGCCTTTTTGCAGCATTTATGCAGAAAAAATGTCATAAATATTGATTATCTGAATTACAAATTCTAATTTTGCTCCACTATTACCTAACAAAAGAACAGCAGTTACAACATGACATACGCATTTATTACGGCAGCCGAAGCCGCTGCCACCATTCATCATGGGGATACCGTCGGCATCGGCGGTTTTTCATCGGTAGGTACACCGAAAGCCGTGCCGGAAGCACTGGCTGCCTACGCAGAAGCACAGCATGCACAGGGGAAAGAATTTAAGGTAGGCCTTATCACGGGCGGTGCCACGGGCTGTCAGGTGGACAGCGCACTGGTCAAGGCGCACGCCGTATCGTTCCGTACGCCTTTCCAGTCGAACAAGGACATGCGCGAATCCATCAACCAGCACGAGATGCAGTACTTTGACCTCCACCTCTCGCAAATCGGACAGGACGTGCGCTACGGTTTTCTGGGGAAAATCCACGTAGCCATCGTAGAAGCTTCCGACCTGACGGACGACGGAGAAATCATCCTGAGCACTTCCGTAGGTATCTCGCCTACCCTGCTCCAGGTGGCCGAACGGGTTATCATCGAGCTGAATGAAGCGCATACGGGAAAACTTACCGGCATGCACGACATCTATATTCCGGCCAACCCGCCTTACCGGACAGAGATTCCGGTGTATCATGTGAACGACCGCGCCGGACACATCAGCGTGAAAATCGACCCGAAAAAGATTACGGGAGTGGTACGCACGAATGCCCGCGACCACATCGCGGCTTTTACACCGCAAAATGAGACAACCCTGCAAATCGGACATAACGTGGCTGCCTTCCTGCTGCGCGAATGGAAGAACGGGGCCATCCCCAAGGAGTTCCTGCCCCTGCAGTCGGGTGTGGGCAACATTGCCAATGCGGTACTGGGTGCACTGGGTGACGCCCCGAACCTTCCAGCTTTCTCCATGTTTACGGAAGTGATACAGAACTCCGTCATCGACCTGATGATGAAAGACCGCATCCGCTTTGCTGCCGGCAGTTCGCTCACTCTGTCGGAAGACCGTCTGGACACGATGTACGAGCACATCGACGACTTCCGCGAACGTATCCTGCTGCGCCCGCAGGAAATCACCAACCATCCGGAGATGATTCGCCGTCTGGGTATCATTGCGGTAAACACGGCTCTTGAAGCGGACATTTTCGGCAACGTGAACAGCACGCATGTATCGGGCAGCAAAATTATGAATGGAATTGGAGGCTCGGGAGATTTTGCCAGAAACGCATATTTGTCTATCTTTACCACCCCGTCGGTGGCCAAGGACGGACTGATTTCGTCCATCGTGCCCCAAGTATCCCACGTGGACAGTACGGAACACGACGTACGCATCCTCGTGACGGAACAGGGTGTGGCCGACTTGCGTGGCAAATCGCCTTCGCAACGTGCCCGCTGCATCATTGAGAACTGCGCGCATCCGGACTACAAGCAACTGCTGTGGGACTACCTGAAACTTTCGGAAGGAAAGTCCTGCCACACGCCGATGTCGCTGCGCAACGCCTTCAAGATGCATATAGCGTACGCCGAGACGGGTGACATGCGAAACACCCAATTTGAATCATAAGAATGGAAAAATTCGACATACACATCCTGGGATGCGGTTCAGCCCTGCCCACTACCCGCCATCAGGCGACCTCGCAGGTGCTCAATATCCGCGAGAAGCTGTTCATGATTGACTGCGGCGAAGGGGCACAGGTGCAGCTCCGCCGCGCCAAACTGAAGTTCAGCCGGCTGAACCACATCTTCATTTCTCACCTCCACGGCGACCACTGCTTCGGCCTGATGGGACTGATTTCTACCTTCGGCATGCTGGAACGTACCGCCGACCTCCACATTCATGCCCATGCCGACCTGCAACGCCTGCTGGAGCCTCAACTGGAATTCTTCTGCAAGGGGATGCCCTATCAGGTGGTGTTCCACCCCTTCAATCCCGGCGAACGTACGGTCATTTACGACGACCGTTCCGTCAGCGTGGAAACCATTCCCCTGCGTCATCGTCTGCCCACCTGCGGTTTTCTTTTCCGCGAGAAGCCGACACCGAACCACATCCGGCGCGACATGATTGACTTCTACGGCATTCCCATCTGCATGATGAACCGCATCAAGAACGGCGAGGACTACACACTGGAAGACGGCAGGGTGATTCCCAACTCAGAACTGACCACTCCCTCCGACCCTCCCCGCGCGTATGCCTATTGCTCGGATACGGTCTACCTGCCCCGCATCGCAGCACAAGTGGCTGGAGTGGATTTGCTGTTCCATGAAGCTACCTTTACCGAAAGCGAAGCCGTCCGCGCCAAACAGACCCTACACTCCACCGCCGCACAGGCTGCCCGGATTGCCAAGGACGCACAGGTGAAACGTCTGCTTATCGGTCACTTCTCTGCCCGCTACGAAGATGAGAAAGCTTTGCTTGAAGAAGCCCAAGCCATCTTCCCCGACACACTGGCCGCCGACGAGGGACTGAAAATCTCACTCTGAGAAGTTAAAGAAAACTAACCCTATTAAACCGAACCAACGGATTGTCGTCTTACCAAACAATGACGAACCCGCACACGCCATGAACAATTATAACGAAAAAGAAACCATACTGATGCTTCAGGACCCGTCGACTCAGCGGAAAGCGTTCGAACGGATTGTGAAGGCCTACAGCGAACAGCTGTACTGGCAGATACGACGCATGGTGGTTTCGCACGACGATGCCAACGACTTGTTGCAGAACACGTTCATCAAGGCCTGGACCAACCTGGACTATTTCCGGGGAGATGCCAAGCTTTCCACGTGGCTCTATCGCATCGCCTTCAACGAATGCCTGAACTTCCTGAACAAGCAGCGCGCCGAAAACCAGCTATCCATCGACGATGCCGATGCCGCCCTGGTAAACAAGCTGGAAAGCGACCCTTACTTTAACGGAGACGAAACGCAACGGCTTTTTCAGAAGGCCATCCTGCTGCTGCCCGAAAAACAGCGCATCATCTTCAACCTGAAATATTTCCAGGAAATGAAATACGAGGACATGTCGGAAATCTTAGGCACCAGCGTAGGCGCACTGAAGGCATCTTACCATCATGCCGTCAAAAAAATAGAAGATTTTTTTCACCAACATGATTAAACCTTTTTTACAAATTCGAATCTAACTTCCAAAGGAGGCAACAATATGAAAAAGGAAGAAACTGACTTATTAAAGAGATGTGGAACCGAGAACCCGTTCACAGTGCCTGAAGGTTACTTTGCCAACTTCACGGAACAGCTGATGGACAAGCTTCCGGAACGAGAAATACAGCCTGCACCTCAGCTCACGCTGTGGGCACGCGTCAAACCTTGGGTGTACATGGCTGCCATGTTCTGCGGTCTGATGCTCAGCGTGCGGATGTTCGTGGGTGAAAAAGAAGCACAATCGCCTGCCGCCGGCACTATGGGTGACATGGAATTTTCAGAAGTGCCCGATGAATACATCGACCCCATTGTCGACCAGACCATGATGGACGACTATACTCTATACGAGTATCTCACTGATGCAGATACGGAAATTTATAAATAAACCAACCATGATAAAAAGAACTTTTTATGCCCTGACTCTCCTGCTCATCTTGTGTGTGAGCGGCATTCAGGCACAGAATACCAAATTCAGCAAAGAAGAATTCCGCAACCGCCAGAAAGAGTTTTTCATTCAGCAGGCGGGACTGAGTAACGACGAAGCGCAAAAATTCTTCCCTCTCTATTTTGAGCTGCAAGACAAAAAACAGGCGTACAACAAGGAGGCGTGGCAGAAACTGCGTCAAGGCAAGAATCCCAATACCACGGAAACGGAATATGGCAAGATTGTAGAGGATGTGATTCAGGCACGCATTGCGACCGACGAACTGGAACTGGAATATGTGCGGAAATACAAACAATTCCTTCCGGCCAAGAAAATCTATCTGCTGCAAAAAGCGGAAATGCGTTTCCACCGGGAACTGCTAAAGGGCTTTAAGCACTGCCAGAAAGGTCCGGAGAAGAAAAAATAAAGAATACGGATAGATTTTTTCTTCCAAAAATTTGGAAAACAAAATTCTTTGCGTACCTTTGCACCGCCTTTGAAAAACAAGGCAACTCTCAAGAAGAGTTTTGGAGAGGTGGCAGAGTGGTCGATTGCGGCGGTCTTGAAAACCGTTGTACTGCGAGGTACCCGGGGTTCGAATCCCTGTCTCTCCGCAATAAACATTGAGAATCAATGTTTTGCATAATAAACACCCGATTTTACACCCAAGAATGTAAAGTCGGGTGTTTTTATATTACTGGGAAATGATACCCTAAAAAGGCAAATCATCCTCATCTGTGTTGGTTGCTGTTTCTGCTTTTGTTTGTGGGATTGTTATAATCCCCCGTTTTACCATTTCCCAGAAACATTTAACTGTAGCTGATATATCAGAAAACGCATTATGTGCATTTTCGAAGTCAGTGCCAAATAGTTTATTATATAGTTCTTGTAGTTGAGGATAACGGTATCCATAAAAATTCCTCAATTTACAAAAATCTATAGCACTTTTCATAGTACACAAACTTATTGTTCCTTTCCATGATAAAACTTTATTTTCACGATAAAATTCTGCTTCTATAATTTTTTTATCAAAATCTATATTATGTCCTATAATGTATTTTGCTGATTTTATATCAGATTCGAACAAGTCTAAAACTTCATTCAAATTTTCTCCGTTAATTTTTGCATATTCGGTAGATATACCATGTACGGATATGGATTCATTGGGAATAACAAACCCATTAGGCTTTATTATATGATTATGCTTTGCTAATATATTTTGGAATTGGTCTGTAATTATCCAACTCAATTGGATAAGTCTAGGCCAATTCTTTATATCCGAAGATGGGGCTTTATAATTTTGTGGTAATCCGGTTGTTTCTGTATCAAAAAAGAGATATCGTTCTATTACGGGTACATACTTATCTTCATTACTTTGTAAAATATCCAAGTGTTCATTAAAAAGGTTTTCATCTAAAGTTTTTTTCAACTTATTATAAATTTCAGCATCATATTTAATGAATCCACATGCATATAATTGCAATAAATTAAACTTTGCAGATTGAGAATCAGAGTCTGTTAGATATTTTATTGCTAAATTAGCATTACTCGTAATTTCTTTACCAAAAAGATAACGTAATGCAAGTGAATTTTTACTTTCTGGATTAGAAGTTTCTATAAGCCATGTAATTGTATTTATCTGATGTTCGTGAGGTGAAAGATAACTATCATGGCGACTTTTAATCTTATTGATTTCAGTCAATTCTATTGTGACATCTTTGTAATTAGCTGTAAAAAAGATTCTTTCGCCACAGTATTTATCTATCATTGAGTCAAGTTCTGCCAAAGATACTTTTGAGGGAGCAGTTGTTGGAAGAGTTCCATTTCTGAACCTATATTGCAAGCCGCTAGCATGTAAGGAAGGAGGTAATACTAAATGGTCACACCACCTCAGTTCCATTCTATAAAAAAGTTTACAATCTGAATCACAATATTCATTCTTAGGTTCAAAAGATAAAGAATCTATATTTTGTGTAGCTGTATTATCTTCACTTTTAAAAATAATATGGAATCCACACCCATTGCCGCTGCGTACAACCCATGGATAATCTTTGGGTAAGTGTAACAATGTGAGAATTTCATTAATAAAACCATTTAAGCCTTCATCAGGATACATAATCTCACTAATCCAAAGACTTGAGATATCTACATCTAATGCTCGATATTGATTATATCCAAGCACCAAACCTATTCCTGCTGATTTCTCCCAATTGAGTTGTAATATGTAATCTAATGATTGTGGTATTGTCTTATAGGTTTCCCAGTCTGTGTCTATTGGTTCCTTAAATGATTTATTATTCCTCTTAGGACACTCAGACCATTTCATTTGAGTTATATTCATGTCGAACAACCGATAGTATAAACTCATGTATTTCAGCTCATTTGACAATCCGTCTTGAATAAAATTCAAGGATACAGCTTCCTTTGATAATCCTTTTGAAAAATCCTCTAAGGGAGCAATATATTTAATGTTTGCACAATCCGGAAATGCAGAAAGAACTTTAATAGGAGTGAAATTTTCAAGATAAATTCTTGTTAGATGCTCACATCCGATAAAAGCTGTTGGATCAATATCAATGTCTTTAGATTCGATAATTACACATCTAAGTTCATTGCAATTTTCAAAAGCATTGGGACTTATTAACCGAATATTTTGTGGAATCTTTATTTCTGATAGAGATTCGCAGCCTGAAAATGTTTCAGATGATATGGAAGATATACCATTGGGTATTAGGATTTGGCAAAGATTACAACAATTTTTAAAAGCTTCATATCCCAAGTTACGAATAGAATCTGGAAGAAGTATAGTCGTTAATGATTGGCAATTACTGAATGCTCTAGAAGCAATTTCAAGTAATTGAGATGGAAGAGAAATAGTATGAAGATTTATACATCCACTAAAGCATTCATAAGGTATTTCTTTAACTGATTTTGGGATATTTATCTCTTCTAATGACGTGCAATTAGAGAATGCTTGGGATTGTATTATGGAAATTGTATCAGGCAATACAATCTCTGAAATTTCATAACAATTTCTAAAAGCATGGGATGCAATAGTTTTTACTCCATTGGGAATAACAATTTTACCTTCCATATCTTTAGTACAAGATAAAAGGGTTTCGTTATCATCAGAATATGTTATCATACACGAAATCAATTTCTTAATTAAATTTTAAAAGTATAAAAAGTATTTGACATTCTATGATTTAATACTAAATTTAACATTGCAAGAATGCAACACATCATATTGGGTTAGCTGTATTGATTATCTTAGCGGGACAAATTATTCGTGGTTATTTCACTAATTCAAATAATTAAAAAGAGAGTGGAAAAGCCACGCCGCCTTTGACCCTTT